>Ga0209238_1000008_pt1 | contig 281164 bp, 242 predicted proteins | sample GraSoi013_1_20cm_FD_185823 | JGI IMG/M metagenome (GOLD analysis project Ga0209238, IMG submission 185823) | Grasslands soil microbial communities from the Angelo Coastal Reserve, California, USA - Sample 10_02_2013_1_20cm (SPAdes) (version 2) | ecosystem: Environmental > Terrestrial > Soil >...
GGCACGAAGGCTGGGATCAGGGGTTGTAGCTGTCGCCACAGTTCTTTGCTAACGGGTCGTCTTGCCATGAGGGCAGCGAGCATAACTGCTCTGCGGGGGCCTGTGACGAAGTGGTGTTAGCCACTCTAAGTGCACTTCAAGGCCTTCGGGTCTCTCGATGCGCCAGTCGCTGTTGCTGCATGAATGGCGCTTGCAGGCAATGGCAGGTTCAGGCTCGGTGGCTATCGCTGGTTGCGCATCAGTTCACCGATCGCAATCAGCCTGAATCTGGCGGCCAGCAGTCGGCTGTCGACCCTGAGCCGCCGTTCAGCTAGAAGCTCTAAAGCTGTCATTCAGCCATGATGGCCAAAAAATCCTTCGATTTCCAGCTGCCCCATGTCTCATGGATGCCGCAAGTCGTGCCATTTCACAAACATACGACCCATTGCAAATAGGCCTGCTCGGTGCGTAGGCTATAGTGATCGTACGAATTCGCTCACGGACCTGATCCAGCAACCGTGTGGCGCGCTACATAGGAGGGCGGCGGGTTTCATGGTTGAATTTAGCACTGCATATTTACACAGCATGCATACCGCAAAGCTAGGCTTCAAACCGCTTGCCGATTTTTCTGTGCCAATTAGACCGCACGCGCTAGATATGGCTTGTGGGTTGGCGCGGTCTACACGGACAGGAGTATCAGGAGTACATGAAGTGCAGCGTGAGTGCCGTTCCCCAGTTGGCTGACCGCCGTGCCGCCTGACCCTTCCATCGAGAGGACGTCGCCTCTCATGTCAAACGTTTGTCATTAGAGGAAATTACATGAAAAGAGTGAGTATCAAAGGGATTGCCATTGGAATATTCTGCGATCTATTTCTCAGTCTTATTTTGGGAATCGGGCTGACGATTGCTTTCGTTGATAGTTCACTGATAAATCAGCCTCCAGAAAGACTTGAGGCGGCATTACTAAAACTTAGCAATTCAAATCTATATCTAATCACCTGTCTTGTTTTGGGTATTATGGTCACCGTATTCGGTGGATATATTGCAGCACGCATTGCAAAACAAGCGCAATATATAAACTCCGGGCTAGTGGGGCTGGCGGGCATAATTATTGGTATATTTATGGCCGACGGATTACCGCTCTGGTATAGCATCATATCATTCCTATCAATAATTCCCGCCGCCCTTCTTGGCGGTTACTTCGCAAGAGTTAGCCATTCGCCGCAACTGACCGCCTTTGGTCGCGGCTGAGCTCAGCCGTTGAGCATCCGATTTTATTGGCGCCACTGACAGTTCTTGGCCGGCTGCGACTGTCTCCGACCGACCCACAGCAGCAAATTAGATAAAAGCAGACGCTGCTTTGCGGCTTAACTCAAGATTAGTTTTCCACATCTATGGACCTCTCGGAACTTTGGAAGTCTACGCCGGCAGTAAGCGCGGCAGTCGTTGCAGTTGCTGGAGCGCTATACAAAGCGATGAAGACACTGCTCGAGTTCAATGACGAATATCTCAGTAAGCGGCAATTCAAGCGGCACTCATTTCTGCGTGGCGAAGCTGAGCAGCACCGAGAATTAACGGCATTTATCGAAGCCGCCAGGCATGAGGCTGTCTTTCGTTCAACATTCGGCAGACCTGCCTCACCACGAATGGCGGCAGCTGTCATGGCCGCCTACCAATCTGGGCACTTCTCGCTGGAAGAGCTGCGAGCCAGCTTCCTCTACTCGAAGATTGAGGATGATGGTTCGCTTGTAGTGACCCCTGGGAAGTCCGGGGGACTGATACTGGGTTTTACGATTTTTTTCATCGTTGCGATGGCTGGGTATTCTGCTGTTGTGGTGGTCTCTCTCTTAAGTCTCAAGAGCGTTCTCCCTTCAATAGCAGCATTGATTGTGCTTGTATTGACCTTTGGCTTGTTTTGGTTTTTTGGGCGGGATGCGAGATCGGTTCTCTTGGCCAAGAAAGTCGAGCGAAAACTGGTAAAACTCTCGACTGAGAAACCGAACCTGCCTCCATTGAGGGAGCAGCCTACAACTGCAGTTCATATTGAACGTTGAGTGACTTCTTATTATTTCTTCCACTGGCAGCTCCTGGCCGTCTGCCGTCGTCTGAGAAGGCCGCCTCTTTGACGATATTGATACGCAGCCAGCAATCTCTTGCCGCCCAATCCTGCCGACATCCCGTCATTGCGGCTGTCCAGGCGTTCAACCCTGGCGCCCACCCACCACCCCAGCACAGCTTTTTTCGCCTGCGCCCGACCGCCGCGAGCAAGCTTGCTCCACGCCATGATCACTTCGGCAAGATCATCGTCCTCGCAGTAAAGATAGGCAGTCGGCACCCCGAGGACTTGCGCAATCCGGTGAGACATTTCCACGGATGGTCGCCATCGTCGTATCCAAGCCGAAGACAACCATCCTGGCTTGCCTTCCGTTCTACGAATTCCGTAGAGACGCCCATCGCCGATTCAACGAGCATCGCAGGATGCCTCATCATCCCGATCCTTCATCGGCTGCTTCTGCAACGCCTCGGCTCGACGACCTCGCCATCGACGCCGTCCTGCACATGGGCGCCGCGCTGGATGTGCTGGACCTGCACGCACGCCACAACATCACGGCCATCAATTGCGTCTGCCGGGACCTGCTGCGTATCTACTACGTGAAGGCCGATCAGGCGCAGTCGCTGGAGCCGCAGGACAAGGAATTGCTGGGCCTGCTGCACGACACGGCGGTGAATCTGGGCTATGCCATCGAGGTGGTGGACCATCTGAATGGCGACGAGGCCGATGACCCCATCCTCTATGCCGTGAGCTATCTGCTCAAGGCGGCCAAGCGGTTTGCGGATGAGGGCGTGGCGGTGGGATTGGCGTGCGGGGCTTGCATTTGAAATAAGTGGTTGCTAAAGTGTCGCCATGCCCGAGAACGACATCTTCAAGGCCCTGGCCGACCCTACGCGCCGCTCCATCTTCGAGAAGCTGGCGGCTGGCAGCATGCATGCCAGCGCGCTGCGCGAGGGGATGGAGATCAGCCAGTCGGCCATGTCCCAGCATCTGGCGGTGCTGCGCAACGCGGGGCTGGTGAGCGAGCAGCGGCAGGGGCGCTTCATGCATTACGAGGTTGATCCCGAAGGGCTGGCGCAGATTGCGGGCTGGCTGGCGAAGTACCGCGCCTACTGGCCGCAGCGCGTGGATGCACTCAAGGGCCTGCTCAAGGACATGGACCAATGAACAAGATGAGCAATATGGACACCGACGATGCGGCCCGCGAGCTGGTGCAGGAGTACGCGCTGGACGCCCCGCCCGAGAAGGTCTGGCGCGCTCTGAGCATTCCCGAGCTGCGCGCGCAGTGGCTGCCGGGCACCGAGCATGCCGAGCCTTTGCGGCAGGTGCCGCAGCAGGAACTGCGCCTGCGGCTGCGCGAGGCGGAGCCGCCCTTTCTGGAAAGCACGGTGGACCTGCAGATCAGCCCCGGCGCCGATGGCGGCACGCTGCTGCGCATCGTCCATGTGCTGACCGATGCGCGGGTGCAGCCCGCCAGGGAAGCGGCCAACGACGGCGGCTTCCTGATGTACGCGACCTGATACACCTGACCTGATACACGCGACCTGAAGCCCTGCCCCGGCAACGGGGCATGCGGCGCAGGGCCGCAGCCCTTTCTTTTTCACCACTACACACAGGAGTTCGCCCATGCGCGAATCGATGATGCTCGTCCCCATGGTTGTCGAACAGTCGGCGCGCGGAGAGCGGTCCTTCGACATCTACTCGCGCCTGCTGCGCGACCGCGTGATCTTTCTCAACGGCGAGGTCAACGATGCGGTCTCTGCCCTGGTCTGCGCGCAGCTGCTGTTCCTGGAGGCGGAGAACCCGGACAAGCCCATCCACCTCTACATCAACTCGCCGGGCGGGGTGATCACCAGCGGCCTGGCCATGTACGACACCATGCAGTTCATCAAGTCACCCGTGCACACGCTGTGCATGGGCACGGCGCGCTCCATGGGCTCCTTCCTGCTCATGGCCGGCGAGCCCGGCCACCGCATGGCCCTGCCCAACGCCAGCCTGCACGTGCACCAGCCGCTGGGCGGCGTGCAGGGCCAGGCCTCCGACATCCGCATCCATGCCGAGGAAATGCTGCGCACCAAGGACCGCGTGACACGCCTGTACGCACAGCACTGCGGCCGCAGCTACGAAGAGGTGGAACGCGACCTGGACCGCGACCGCTTCATGACCGCAGAAGAAGCCCGCGAATGGGGCCTGATAGACAAGGTTCTGGACCGGCGCACGGCAACCCCCTGAGCCGCAGCGCCAGCAGGGCGCAGCGCACCGCGCGCCCCCTTCTCCCCACTCCCGTATGTCCGCGCCTGCGGCGTGGCGGTTGCGGGGTTGCAGTCCTGCCGAAGGACAGGACTGCTTCGTCATCTGACTCGCCGCAGTTGTTTGAGCGGCGCGCGAAGCGCAAAGCGAGTTCTGCGGCAAACCCCGCAACCGCCACGACGCAGGTTGCCCGCAGCGAAGCGAAGGGGTCGCGGACATCCGGGTCGCCTTCTTTGATCTGACCTTTCTTGGCGAATCAAGAAAGGGCAGTCGGCCGCCGGGCCGAGACCCGGCCTCGAAAAACAACCACCCGGCAGGGGCAAGAAGCAGCCCCCTGGCCCACGCCAGAAGGCTAACCCCGCCCCCTCATCACCCCCGCCAACAACGGCATCCCCGTCCTCCGAGTGAACTCCTCATAACTGATCGGCGCACTCATCCGCGTATCCGGGCTGTTGGCCTGCCAGTGCGCCCAGGCACGCCCCGTGCTGGCGTCGTAGACCAGCTTGAAGATATGGCTGGGCACATGGACCTTGCCCGGCCCGATGGTGAGCGGCTGGCCGTCGAACACCGGGCCGGTGAACACATAGACATCGCCCTGGGCGCGCTGGGCGTAGCGGCGCGTGTCCTGCTCGACCTTGCTCCAGACGCCGCCGTTGTGGGTCTGGTCCTGCGGAACCATGTTGGCCAGGCTGAAGCTCTGGGCCATGGCCTCGGGCGAGTACATATCGCCGGCCGGCGCCATGTGGCCGCGCGAGTAGCCGGAGCGGCGGTAGTCGTCCAGTTCGGCGCGCTCGGCGCGGGGCAGGCGGGCATCGGCATAGAACTTGTCGCTGCGCTTGAGGCCCTGGCCCTGGTCCAGCAGTTTGCGGTTCAGGCGCTCCACCACGAAGACGGGCGTCTTGGTCTGGCCGCTGTGCAGCACGGCGAAGGCGCTGAAGCACAGCTCGCGCTGCTGGGGCTGGATCTGCAGGGCAGGGGGCTCGCCACCGGGGAAGAAATCGCGGCAGTGCGAAAAGCCCGTGGCCATGCTGCCGGCAGGCGGGCTGCCGCCACCGGAGGCCGTGCCCGAACCTGTCTCCGGCTGCTTGCGCAGGTGCTCCAGCCCCGGGATGGGCAGGGTGGACAGGAAGGGCGGCTCGGGAAGCTTGGGGTGCCAGTTCGGGTCCAGGCTGCAACTGGCGATCTGGAAGGTGCCCGCTGCCGCCACAAGGGCGGCGAGCATGGAGCGCCACAGTCCGCTGCGGCTGGAGGCTTTCTTCTTGGAGGCGGGGGAGGAACTGCGCTTGCGCGCGGAAGGCTTCTTGTTCTTGACAGTCATTCGGGGGCGGCAGGCGCTGGCCGCTGGGAGGCAAGTCCGCGATGGCGCGGGTTCTGATTCGGGTCCTAGGAATTCTCCTATGTTTCCAGGCCCCCAAATGTTTCCAGATGCCCTGAAAGCGGGCCGCGCATGGCCTGATGTCAGGTCTTGGGCTGGAGACGGGCTGCCCGGTGTTCGGCAGGCGCGCCGAACCAGCACAGCGCCAGGGCCAGCACCGCGATGCCGCCCAGCGAAAGAAAGGCCGCATCAAAGCCGAAGCGCTGCGCAATCCAGCCCGCCAGTGCCGGGCTGGCGGCCGCGCCCAGGCCCTGCAGCGTCATCACGGCGCCCAGGCCTGCGTTGACGTGGCCGGTGCCGCGCAGCGTCTGCGCGACCAGGCCTGGCAGGGCAACGCCCAGCAGCCCCGCGCCCACGCCGTCGAGCACCTGCACGGGAATCAGCGCCCAGTCCGAATCCCAGGTGGCGGCAACCAGGCCGCGCAGCGGCAGCGACAGCAGGGCCGCCTTGACCAGCAGCCAGTAGCCGCTGCGCTGGGCGTGGCGCCCGGCGAGCAAGGCCATGGGGATCATGACCAGTTGCGCCACGATGATGGTCAGCGCCGTGAAGCCGCTGGGATTGGCATGGCCGCGCGCCACGGCAGCCTGGCCCAGCAGCGGCAGCATGGCGGCATTGCCCAGGTGGAACAGCAGCATGGCCACGGCGAGCACCCGCAGCGCCGGCGTGCCCGTGAGCGCGTGCAGCAGGCCGGGTGCGCAAGGCCCGGCCTGCTCTGGGCGCGGCGTGTCTTGCGGGGTTTCATCCAGCCGCATCAGCGCCAGGCAGGCCAGCGAGGCGCAGCCCATCAGGGCCATGAGCACGAAGACGGAAGGCAGTCCCCAGCGCAGGCCCATGGCCCCCGCCAGTGCGGCCGTGGCCACGTTGCCTGCGTGGTTCCAGGCTTCGTTGATGCCCAGCTGCCGGGGCAGGTCCGCATGGCCGGTGATCTGCAGCGTGATGCCCAGCAGGCAGGGTGCGATCAAGGCCGCGACCACGCCGGTGATGACCTGCGATGCCGCCGTCACGGCCAGCGATGGTGCGATCCAGATGGCCAGGTTGCCCGCCAGCAGCAGGGCGATGGCCGCAGCCAGCAGCCTGCGCTTGCGGCGCGAGGCATCGACCAGCGCGCCCAGCGGCGTGGTGGCCAGCATGCCCGCGATGCCGCCCAGGGCCATGACGTAGCCGATGTCGTCCAGCCGCCAGCCCTGGGCGAGCAGGAACACGCCCAGGAACGGTCCCAGGCCGTCGCGCACATCGGCCAGGAAGAAGTTGAGCCCCGGCAGCCAGCGCCGCGCATGGTGGTGTGTGCGGTGCATGGCGGCTTCCTTCAGCGCAGGGGGCCCTTGAACACGAAGAAGGCGCCCAGGCAGATGAAGCCGAAGCCCACCAGGTGGTTGAGGGTGAGCTTCTCGCCCAGGTAGAGCACGGAGAAGACGGCGAACACCACCAGCGTGATCACCTCCTGGATGGTCTTGAGCTCGGCCGCGCTGTAGACCTCATGACCGAGCCGGTTGGCGGGCACGGCAAAGCAGTACTCGGCCAGCGCGATCAGCCAGCTCACCAGGATGACGAGGTACAGCGGCCGGTTCTCGAACTTCAGGTGCCCGTACCAGGCGAAGGTCATGAAGACGTTGGAGATCAGCAGCAGCAGGACGGGGGCGATCTTGGGGGACATGGCGGGGTTCGGTGAAGGCGGGAAAGCAGGAAAGCAGGAAAGCAGAACAGCAGAACAGCAGAACAGCAGAACAGCAGAACAGCAGAACAGCAGGAAGGGGCAGGAGCCCGCCCGGCCCCGGGGACCGGGCGGTGGCGTCAGCGCGCGCGGTCGTACAGCGGCTGCAGGTCCGACAGGCTGGCACCCATGCTGGTGGCCTCCAGCGAAGTGCCGTGCGCGTTGCGCGTGCCCAGGCCCGAGGCGGCAAACAGCTGCCCCTGCTGCAGCGGCTGCTGCAGCGCATGGGGGGCAAAGCGCACGATGGCGCCGTCGGACAGGATGACGCCGTTGGCATCGCCGCGCGGGCCGGTAAGGACCACGTCAATGCGGCCCTGGGCCTGCTGCGTCTGCAGGCCGGCCATGCGCAGGTGCGGCGGCATGGGGCGCGCGCCGTCGCGGGCGGGCGGTTGGTCGTACACGGTCTGGCCGCTGGCCGAGTTCACGATGGCATCCGCCTTGACCGCACCACCGGCTTCGCTGCGGCCGATGATGCGCACCGTGTCGCCCACCTTCACGGCTGCCGTGAGCGCGTCGGACATATGCGGCGGGAATCGGACCACCGTGCCGTCGGTCAGGCGCAGGCCGTCCACCTCTCCATACGGATTGGTCAGCAGCCGGGCGACGGCGCTTTCGAGCACGGCCTGTGCGTGCGGCGCGCCAGGCCCTGCAGGGGCGAAGCCGCCGGGCGGCACGGCATGCGCATTCAATGCGCTGGAACCCAGCCACAGAACGGCGGAGGAAAGAACAAATCGGGACATGAGGGCTCCTTGGTTGGCGATGGACACGCATCCGTCAATGCAAGTGCCATGCCATCAGGAATCCTCATGAAATCAATAACTTGCAGAGGATGCTGCGGGCCCGGTGTCCGATGCGGAGACAGCCGGTGTCACCGTATCGGACACATGCGGCGCCGTCCGTGCGTCCGTGCGTCCGTGCGCCCATTGCGGCCTCAGCCCAGCCCGAACTCCGCCAGCTTGCGGTACAGCTGCTGGCGCGACAGTCCCAGGCGGCGCGCGGCCTCGGCACGGTTGCCCGTGGCGGCGGCCAGGGCACGCGTGACCATTTCGCGCTCCAACTGGGCGACGGCGGCGGCCAGCGGGCCGTTCCAGTCGATGGCGGGCCCGTGCGCCGCGGCAGGCTGCAGGCCGATGTGCTCGGCCCCGATGACCGGCCCGGGGCACAGCAGGGCCGCGCGCTCCATGGCGTTGCGCAGCTCGCGCACATTGCCGGGCCAGTCGTGCGCCAGCAGCAGCTGCGCGGCGTCGGCACCCAGGCGCTTGGGCGAGGCGCCGCCGCCTTGGCGCAGGAAATGCTCGGCCAGCAGCAGCACGTCGCCCAGGCGCTCGCGCAGCGGCGGCAGGTGCACGGGCACGACCTGGAGCCGGTACCAGAGATCCTCGCGAAAGCGACCCTCCTTGACGGCGGCGGGCAGGTCGCGGTGCGTGGCCGCGATGATGCGCACGTTCACGGGCAGCGCCCGGCTGGCGCCCACGGGCGTGATCTCGCGCTCCTGCAGCGCCCGGAGGATCTTGGCCTGCGTGGGCAGCGGCATGTCGCCCACTTCATCGAGGAACAGCGTGCCGCCCTGCGCCTCGCGAAAGCGCCCTGCGCGGTCGCTGGCGGCGCCCGTGAAGGCGCCCTTCACATGGCCGAAGAGTTCGCTTTCCATCAGGTCGGCCGGAATGGCCGCGCAGTTGACGGCCACGAAGGGGCGCTCCGCCCGGGCGCTGTTGCGGTGCAGGGCTCGGGCCACCAGTTCCTTGCCCGTGCCGGTCTCGCCCAGCACCAGCACGGTGGCGTCGCTGTCCGCCGCCAGGCCGATGCGCTTGAAGACCTGCCGCATGGCCTCGCTGCCGCTGACCAGTTCGGCGTCATCGCCTTCCGGCTCCTGGTTCTGCGCCGGATTCTGTGCGGCGTTCTCAGGGCTGCCGGCCTGGCCGGCACTGAGCAAGGCGCGCTCCAGCACCTCGACCAGCGAGGTTCTGGCAATGGGCTTGGTCAAGTGATCGAAGGCGCCCAGGCGCATGGCCTCGATGGTGTTGCTGCCGCTGGCATAGGCCGTGAGCATGATGCAGGGCGCCCGCGAGAGGCCGCGGGCCTTGCGCAGGAAGGCCAGCCCGTCCTCGCCGGGCATGCGCAGATCGACGATGGCCACATCCACCGAACCGCCCTGCAGCACCTGCAGCCCCGCCGCCACCGTGGGCGCCGCGCTGACCGCGTGGCCCAGGTCGCCCAGCATCTCGGCCAGGCTTTCGCGGAAGGCCGTGTCATCGTCAACGATCAGGATGCGGGCCATGGAAATTCCATTTCTATGCGGGTGCCTTGTGTTGTCTTGCCCAGCGCGATGCGGCCGCCATGGGCCAGCACGATTTCGCGCACCAGCGCCAATCCCAGCCCGGTGCCGCCGGGGCGCGCGGTGGTGAAGGGCTCGAACAGCGTGTCGCGCAGCTCGGGCGCAATGCCCGTGCCGTCATCGGCCACCCACAGTTGCAGCGGGCTGTTGCGGTGGGAAACGGTGGTGCCGCTGCGGTCCGCGCCCAGTTCCACCCGGCCGCCGGCCGCCGTGTGCGCCAGGGCGTTGAGAAGCAGATTGTCCAGCGCCCTGGCCATCTGTGCGGGGTCCAGCAGAGGGCGGCGCCCATCCTGCAGGTCCCGGGCAAGGCCGGCGGACACTGCCGTTGCCAGTTGCACGCCCCTGGCCTGGGCCAGCTCGGCATGTGCCTGCAGCCTTTCGTCCAGCAGCTGCTGCAGGTCCACCGGCTCCGGCTGCACCCGGAAGGGCTGGGTCAAGGCCAGCAGGCTCGATACCAGGTCTTCCAGGCGCGCGGTCTGGGCCAGTACGGCCTCCAGTGCGCCCTGGCTGCGCGCTTCGCGCAGTGGCGCGGGCGCTGCCAGCGCGTTCTCGGCCTTCATGCGCATGGTGCCCAGCGGGTTGCGGATCTCGTGCGCCAGGCCTGCGGACAGCCGGCCCAGGGTGGCCAGCCGTTCGGCGCTGAGCAGTTGCTGCTCCATCTGTGCCGACTGCCGCTGCCAGCGCCGGAGCATTCTGCCCAGCCACAGGCCCGAGACCAGGACCATGCCCAGCAGCAGGCTGACGGCAAGGATGAGGGGGTTGACCACGTCGGCGCTGATCAGGGGGACGCGCATCAGTGTCCAGGCCACCAGGGCGGGCGCATCGGCCTGGGCCGGGCAGGCGGCAAAGACCACCGCCTCGCGCAGGCCGGGGCGCAGGTCGGTCACCAGGCCTGCGCTGTCCCGCGCGCGCTGGGCGGTGGAGGCGATGCGCTCCATCTCCGCACTGGGCGCATCGCGCTTGATGCCGGAGCCGTCATAGGTGGGAAAGGCATAGGCCACCACGCCAGGGCCCTCGCGCCAGAAGCCGCCTTCCATGCCGGGGCGCTCGCGCAGCGCCAGGTCCAGCACGGCCTGCGCGGCGGACCGGGCCTGTGCGCTGGGCGTGTCCGCCATCAGCCCCGCCAGCCCCATGCGCGCGGCCCCGGCCTGCAGTGCGCTGCAGCTGACGCCTGCGGCGTCGCGGGCGCGGGAAACCTGCTGGTCGGTGCCCTGCCGTGTCAGCAGCAGCAGCAGCCACGCCAGCACCAGGGCGACGGCCGAGATGGTGAGCCAGAGGATCACCAGATCCCGTTGGATGGACTTTTGCGGGGACAGGGCCGGCTCCTGAAAGTGATGCGCTGGAACATACACCGAAAGGGGGTCCGCGCCTGGCAGCCAGGGCCGCGTCGTCCTGCGCGGCCGCTGCGAAAGTAACGCCGTGGCGCGTCGGCGTTACGTGACATCGCCCGTAACGCCGCGGGGTGACATGGCGGCGGTTGTGCATGGCTGTTCAAATAAATCAATAGGTTACAGATGGATTTGCGTTGGATGAAGACGTCCAGGCCCATGGCACGCTTGTTGCAACAGGATGCAAAAAGCTTGTCGCAGTGTCTGGAAAACCGGGCACTGCGCCACCCGCCCCATCGATCGCCGTCTTTCGGAGGAGAAACCATGGCCGCTGTCTCGTTGTCGTTTGCAGGCGTGCCTCTGCCGCGACTGCGCGCCCACCCGGACAGGGCGCGCAGCAAGCCGTTGAACGTGCCCGCCTCGTTTGCGTCTGCGGCGGTGCCGCGCGCTTCTGGCTTTGCCTCTGCGCGCGAGGCCGGTGATGGAGGCGCGCATGCACAGATGGCGCCGGTGGCAATGCTGACGCGCGTGAGCGAGGGCGTGCGCATCGTGCGGCGCAACGATGTGATCGCGGCCCAGGCCGGCGCCGTGCTGCAGCAGGGCGACCGCGTCATCGTGCCCCAGCAGGGCGGCGCGCAGGCCGTGTTCCAGGAGCAGGACGGGCAGGCGCTGCTGGGCAGCTTCGCTGGTGGCACGGACGCCACGCTGGCGTATTTCAGCCGCAAGGCGGATGCCTGCTCGGTGGTCTTTGACCTGGTGGCCGGCCATGTGGACCTGGCGCTGTCGGCCGTGGATGCCGGCGTGCTCGGCGGCGGGCCGTCCGGCCGGGGGCGCAGGGCGATCGGATTTCACTGCTATTCACAACCCATTGCAGGCCGTTGAATGAAGGAGCACACCATGCACGACGACATCATCGAAGCTCCGCCCGGCGACACCCCCGTGGACCTGGCCATCTGGCTGTCGCCCCTGCAGACCTGGCGCAGCGTCTACGGCAACGGCTTCTGCGAGGAGGCCATGCGGGTCTGCGTGGAGCGGCTCACGGGCCTGGGGATTGATGCCGAATCGTTGGAGCGTGCGGGCGACACGGTGCTGGTTCGGGGCTTCGATCCCCGCACGATGGCTGACACGGTGCTGCCCGGCAATCAGGCCCGGCATGGCTGGATGCATGCGCTGGAGTCCGCCCTGGTGCGCGACCCGGTGGTGGACGGCGCGCGCCAGGCCTATCTGCGCGCCGAGGTGCAGGCGCTGGGCTGCGTCTCCCTGACGGGCCTGCACGAGATACGCGGCAAGGGCCACGCCACGGCGGGCGTCCAGGACATGGCGGTGCGCAGGATGCACCCCAGGCTGATCAAGGCCTACCAGGCCGACATGCAGTTGGCGGGCCGCCTGCTGGACGACCTGCGGCTGGGCCACCTGGCGCTGGCATTCCAGCCCGTGACGCTGCTGGAGCCGGCAGGCATGGCAGGCGGGGGCAGTGGGGCCGGCGCGGGCCGCACCCTCTACCACGAGTGCCTGCTGCGCCGCAGCGTGTTCTCTGCCTACGACAACTACGCCGTGCCCCACGCCATCGAGGCGCTGGAGCGCCTGGGCCTGGCCGCGCGGCTGGACCGCAGCGTGCTGTGGTCGGTGATAGGCGCGCTGGAGATGGAGACCGGCCACAGCCTGGGCTGCAATCTGTCGGCCGCCTCGTTCTGCGATGACGCCTGGTGGGATGGCGTGTTCGACTACCTGGAGGACCGGCCCGAGATCGCCCAGCGCCTGGTGCTGGAGATCACCGAGACCGGCGCCTTCCCCTGCGAGAAGGCCGCGCTGGGCCTGGTGCGGCACCTGCAGATCCTGGGCGTGCGCGTGGCGCTGGACGACATCGTGCCCCGGCGCGGCGGCCTGGACATTCTGGGCAAGCTGCGCGCCAACATCGTCAAGATCGACAAGTCCGTGCTGGACCAGAGCCTGCAGGCCCGGCCTTCGGCCCGGATGATGCAGGGCCTGGTCAGCCTGTGCGCCGACCGGGGCGCCTGCGTGATCGTGGAAGGCATCGAGTCCGCCCAGGGCCTGGAGGCCGTGGCGCTGGCGGGAGCCCATGGCGCGCAGGGCTTCTTCATCGCCCGGCCCTCGCTGCATGGCCTGCTGGACCAGGTGGTGCGCGTGGAAGACGTGCTGGAGGTGCTGGAGGCGACCGAGGTGCAGGACGGCGACGAGCTGGACATGGCCCTGAGCTGGAGCGGCATGGAGCGCATGTCTGCCCTTGTGGCGGCCTCAGCCGTGTCTGGTGGAGCCGAGGTGTCGGCCGCCGAGACCGGCATGGGCACGGGATTTTTCCTGCGGGCGCGGGCCTGAGGCCTGGACCGATCCCGGCCCTGGCCCGGGCCGGTGCGGCACCTCACTCCAGCATCAGCGGGGCGGCCTTGCGCCGCGCCATGGCCAGGCGGAACAGGTCCATGAAGCGCGGGGCCACGTTGGAGATGTGAAAGCGCTTGCCCGTCTCGCGCGCGGCCCGGCCGTAGCGCTGGCGCCGGGCCGGGTCGTCGCGCAGCTGGCGGATGGCGCCTATCCAGGCGTCGTCGCTGTCGGGCAGCAGCAGGCCGTTGACATCGTTTTGCACCAGCTCCGGCACAAAGCCCCAGTTCGATCCGATCACGCAGCCGCCGCGCGCCAGGATCTCCATCAATCCCCAGTTGGCCACGCCGTAGCGCAGCGGATAGAGGAACAGGTCCACCGAGGCCAGCGTGCGCGCGAACTCGTCATACGGCAGCTTGCCCGGGAACTCCACCACCTGGGCGGCCGGGTGGATCTGCAGAAGATGGTCGCGGAAACTGGCCACCTTGCCCTGGTAGCGGCGCTCCACCCATTGCTGTTCGTAACCGTAGGTCACGGCCGTGGGGTCGCCCAGGGCGATGAAGCGCATCTGCTGGCCGTCGCCCTCGCGCACCAGTCGGTCGACCAGGCGCATGAAGGTCTCGAAGCCCTTGGAGCTGGACAGGTCGCGCGATGAGAAGGCCACGGTGAAGCGCGTGTCCTGGCGCGGCGGCGGCTCGGCCTGCTCGTCGGGCGCCTGGATGTCGAAGCCCTCGAACTGCACGGCCACGCGCTCCTGCAGCAGCGGCGGGAACAGCGAGCGCGCATGGGCGCTGGGCGCGATGGTCAGGTCGCTGCACAGCACCTGGTGGTAGTGCAGCATTTCCATGTTGCGGTCGGCCAGGCGCTGGGACAGGTCGGGCGGGTAGTCGGGCTCGTTGCCGTGCACGCGGTAGCTGGGGAACTCGATGTAGCTGACGATGGCCGCATCGATCTCGCCGTACAGCAGGTTGGGCGCGGCCCACAGCGAGTGGGCGACCACCACGTCGATGCGTTTTCCCTTTTCCTTCTCGAAGGCCTGCAGGCCCTGCAGCAGGCCGCGGCCTATGCGTGCCGAGCGCTCCACCTTGCTGGAGTAGTAGTAGCTTTGCGGGCCGACGATGTCGCCATCGGGCCGGAACGACAGCAGGTGGTCGCACTGGCTGGCGTAGTTCTCGGCATGGCCGGGCATGGTCATGAACCAGCTGTCGGCCGCGCCGCTGGCGCGAAGGTGGCTGCACAGCAGGCTGTACTGGCTGGGGTAGACGGCGCTGACGAAGATGATGACCGGCTTGTCCTGCATGTTCGTGGAAGTCTCCATGGCGTGGGGAATGGGGATGTGTCGGAGGGCGTGCTCAGCCCGGCACGGGCACTTCGGGCTCGCCGTCGCTGATCTGGTACTTGCGCATCTTTTCCCAGAGCACCTTGCGGCTGATGCCCAGGTGCTGGGCCGTGTTCTGGCGCTTCCAGTCGTTGGTGTTGAGCGCCGCGATGATGCGGTTGCGCTCGTCCATGTCCCAGTTGCTGCGGTCGGCCAGCAGGGGCTCGGCGGCGCCGGCGTCCGGCGGGAAGGTGGTGGCCGACAGGGCCTGGGCGTGCTGCAGGATGCGCTGCGTGGCGCCGTCGGCGTTCCAGTCGCGCGTCTGGCGGGCGGCCACGCCGATGCGCTCGGCCAGGTTGCGCAGCTCGCGCACATTGCCGGGGAAGTACATCTGGGCCACGGCGTCGAGGATGAAGAAGGGCGGCTCGCCCAGCTCCTTCATCGTGGCCTCGCCCACCACCTTGTGCAGGATGGCGTGGAAGATGGCCAGCTTGTCGGCCTCGCCGCGCTCCTCCAGGCTGGGGATCTGCAGCTCGATCACGGCCAGGCGGAAGAACAGGTCGGCCCGGAAGCGCCCCTCGCGCACCAGCCCGCGCAGCGGCTTGTTGGTGGCCGCCACCAGCCGGAAATCCAGCCGCACGGCGGCGGCCGAGCCCAGCCGCGTGATGGCGCGCTCTTCCAGCACGCGCAGCAGCTTGACCTGCTGGTACAGCGGCAGGTCCGCGATCTCGTCCAGGAACAGCGTGCCGCCGTTGGCCTGCTCCAGATAGCCCTTGTGGGCATTCACCGCGCCCGTGAACGAGCCCTTGGCATGGCCGAAGAACAGGGACTCGAACAGCCCGTCCGGGATGGCGCCGCAGTTGACCACCACGAAGGGGCCCTGGCCGTAGCGGTTGTTGCGCTCGTGCAGCCGCTCGGCAATGCGTTCCTTGCCCACGCCGGTCTCGCCGATGATGAGCACGCTGTGCTCGCAGTCGGCAAAGGTGTCCACGTCGCGCAGCAGGCGCTGCATGCAGTCGGCCACGGCGATGATGTCCTCCGAGCGCTGCACCTGGCGCTGGTTGCTCTGCATGCGCCGCAGGATGCGCACCAGCATGGCGCGCAGCTCGGCCCCCGTGAAGTCGAAGGGCAGCACATGCGAGTACTCCATGGCATAGGTGCCGGCGTTGGCGTCGCGCTGCTTGGCGCTGACCCACAGCACGGGCATGCCGAAGGTGCCCTCCACGCCCTGGCGCGTGAAGCGCGCGCCCTCCAGCACCGAGACGCTGACCACGGCGATCGCATTGCCCAGCTCGCTGGTGTCGGCGGGCAGGGCCAGCCCGTCGGCGCGCACCACGTCCACGCCCAGGTTGAGCACGCAGCGCTCCACCCGCTCGGCGATGTCGGCCTGGCCTTCCCAGACATAGATGACGAGCTCGTCCAGATTCACGTTGCATTCCCTCGTTGTCGATTCATGGATTGGATGGCCTTGCCTGCCGTTCAGAAAACCAGTTGCGCCGTGTCGCAGCCGATGGACAGGGCCTTGATGTCGGTGCGGCCCACCTCCAGCCCCAGCGTGTCCTTGAGCACGCTGGTCAGCAGCGTGCCCACGCCGTTGAGGATGGGCTTGAGCACGGTGGTGACCAGCGGCTTGAGCAGGGTGCACAGGGCGCCGGTGCAGGTGAGGTTGTTGTCGCGGTTGAGCAGGGACTGGATCTCGGGGCTGTTGGGGTTGATCGCGTACAGGTACTGCGGGTGCGAGGTCAGCAGCTTGGTCACGTTGTTCTTGACGCAGCCATTCCAGTTGAGCAGCGAGCTGAGCAGGCCCGCGCAGCTCTGGTAGCCGTTGTCGTAGGTGGAGATGCCCAGCACATCCAGCAGGCCGCCGGGCACGCTGGTGTAGGAGTTGAGGGCGGCCGAGAACGTGCCGCTGTTCCAGGTGGAGGACGGGCAGGCCACCAGCAGGCAGGACTTGGCGATGGCGTTGTTGAACGTGAAGTTGGACGTGAGCAGCGGCGGCATGTAGTCCTTGTCGCCGGCCACGCCGCGCCCGTTGAGCAGCAGGTTGGTGAGGCCGGTCACGTTGTAGAGCCCGTTCACCATGGAGGCGTCCAGGTAGGAGCCCAGCAGGCGCGTGGTGATGTCGGTGGGCGTGCTGTTCGGCGGCTGCAGCAGGCCGCTGAGCAGGTTGAGCAGTCCCGTGACGATGTTGTTGACCGTGTCGCCCAGCGCCAGCTGGTTCACCTGCGTGGAGCGGTTGGTCTTGGACCAGTTGGGGTCGGCCGGGTCTTCGTAGCCCGGCTCCATGCCCAGGCCCGTGGTGGAGTCCGTGTACTCCAGTGCCGGCACCCAGAGCTTGCCGGTCAGCACGGGCAGGCGCAGCAGGGTGATCAGCTGCTCGTCCTGCAGGCCCTTCTCGCAGCTTTGCTTGTTGTTGGGGTCCATCTTGCCCACGCAGGCGTTGAGGATGGAGGACTTGACCGACAGGTCCATGGTCTGCGGGCTGGCGCTGCACTGCAGCGCGGTCAGCGTGCCGGTGGCGTTGGTGATGTCCACGGCAATGGGCAGCTTGACCTGGGTGCCAAGGATGTCCTTGACCAGCCATTTGAGTGCGCCGCCCAGCAGCTGGTCCGTGTCCACGTTCAGGTTCAGGCGGATCTGCGCGCTGTAGCCCTGCGTGCCGACGGGGCCCACGGCAATGGTGGGCGGCTGCACGATGGTCAGCTGGCCCTTGATGAGCCCGGCCACATCCAGCTGGTTGGCCTGCAGCGCGTGGCCGTTGGCGCCGATGGCAATGGCCGTCTTCAGCAGGTCGCCAATGCCCAGCTGCACGTCCATGGCCGCGTTCAGCGGATCGGTGCGGCCGGCGCCCAGGAAGGCGAACAGGCCCTTCTGGTCATCCAGGCTGCCCAGCGGGATCTTGATGGTGCTCAGGCCCAGGTTGATCACCTGGGTCTTGAGCGCATTGAGCTGCACGGCCAGCGCGTTGTCGGTGATGGCGCTGATGGAGGCGTCGATCACGTTCAGCAGGGTGACGCTGGCGATGTTGGCCAGGCCCTCGGGCGACAGCGCGCGCAGCTGCTCTATGCCCAGGTTCACGCCCAGGGCCTTGAGCAGGCCGGCCGGGCTGATCTTGGCATCGGCCAGGCCCTTGGAGTCCAGCAGGGTCAGCATGCCCACGTCCAGCCCCACCAGGCCCAGCAGCCCTCCCAGCGGCGTGTCCTTGTTGAAGCGCAGCAGCTGCGAGCCCACCTGGAAGGACGCCACCGAGTCGTTGCGCATGGCAATGGCCTCGGCCACCACGGCACGGCTCCAGGGGCCGGGAAAGATGGTCGGCGAGGTGCCGCCCACCGTCACGCGCGCCGCGTTGAGCGGGCCGGAGCTGGCGTCGAAGAAGCGGCCGCCGCTCGATTGGCGCGCCGGGTCCGCCGGGTTCCAGTTGCCGCAGCTGACCACGGTCTGGGTGCTGTTGCGGGTCAGTGGAACCGGCCAGTTGGCCGTGATGCTGTCCTCGCCCGCCGCCACGCAGGCGGCGCGGTTGCTGCGCTCGGCATTGATGGCCTGGGCCGCCTGGGTGGCCGCCAGATCGGCAATGCGCTGCAGGTCGCGCTTGGCGTAGTACATGTAGCCCAGGTCCACGACGCCGAGCAACAGGAACAGCACCGAGCCCAGCAGGGCGAACTGCACGAGCAGGCTGCCGCCTTGCCGGCGCCCTTGCCAGCGCTCTTTCCGGCGCCCTTGCCGGCGCGTGCGGGGGCTGTGTGCGGATGCGGGGAGGTGGGTGAGCATGCTCTGTTCCTCCTGTCTAGCTGCCGGGCGCAAGCCTGATCAGGCTGCGGGACTCCAGGCGCGTGGGTTCGCCCAAGGTCTGGCTGCCCACCTGCAGGCCCTGGCCCAGCACGGGGGGAAGCATGTAGACCACGCTCAGCGTGGCCTGGGAAGTGCCCCAGTCGATCTGTATCTGGGTGGGCGCCGTGCCCGCCGGAATGCCGCTGGCCGCCAGGCTCTGGTTCACCACATCGCTGGTGGCCTGCAGGATGTTGGCGCGTTCGGCCGGCTTGGCCGGGTTGTAGCCCGCCATCCCGCCAAACGCCAGATGCTGGACCATGCGCGCGCCATCGCCCGTGGCACGTGCCAGCGACTGCTGTGCCTGCAGCACGCGCCAGTACACGAACATGCCCATCAGCAGCATCACCATCACCCCGGCGATCAGCGCGAACTCCACCGCCGCCACGCCGCGCTGCCGCCTGCGCAGCCCTGCCGCGAGGGTGTCGCCGGTGGCCCGTATGCCCCCCTCCCGCGAAGCGAGAGAGGGGGAAGGCGCGAAGCGACTCAGGGGGAGCTTCATAGCCCCCCCCTGTCCACCATGATGTTGGCGCTGGCCGTCAACGTGGTGGGCATGACCAGGCCGAAGCCCGGCAGGGCGGGCGCTATCGGGCTGGTTCCATAAGGGATGGTGAAGCCCACGCGCACCATGCAGCGTTCGGCAACCAGCACGCCGCAGGTCAGCGTGGCCGAGCACAGTTCGCTGTTCTGCAGCCTGCAGATGCGCACGTCGATGCTGCCAGCCGTGGGCCGGAGGTCGGCCGGCAGCCAGTCGAGCCGCTGCTGCACCAGGCTGCGGGCCGCGTCCAGGCGGGCGCTGCGGCTGGTCTGGTAGCGCAGCGTGGCCCGCGCGGCGTCTTCGGCGGCGGCCTGCATGGATTCGCGCACCAGGAACGCCAGCCCGTAGCTGATGCAGGCATACAGCAGGGCAAAGAACACCGGGAAGATGATGGCCCACTCCAGCGCATACACCCCCCGCTGCCGCAGGCTGGCAGATCGGTGGGGGCGGTGAGCGCGGGGTTGGCGCCGGGTCATGGTCGTTCCTGCAAGCCGTGGCCGGGGCCGGCCTCAGTTCTTGCCGCCGGCTTCGACGCCGGTCTTGTACAGGGCGGGGATTTCCGTCTCGAAGCTCTTGAGGTAGCGCGCATAGCTGCGCCGCGCCTGCTCGCCTGCGATGGGGCGCGCACGCTGGCCCGGCTGGCTGTGCTGCATTTCCAGCAGCCGCAGGGTGCCCCCGCCGATGTCGATCTCGCGCCGGGGCAGGTACATCACGGTTCCATCGGGGTTGGTGTAGAGCGTGTAGCCGACCAGGATGGAGTCGGTGGAGGGCTCGGCGAACACATGGGGCCGTGCATCCACCTGCTCGGGCGGGCTCTGCACTTCGCCAAAGGCCTGGGCATGCAGCGCGGCCGCGGGAAGCAGGGCCAGGCCGGCGGCCAGCAGCCAGGGGGCCAGAGCGTTGGCGACTGCAGTGCGGCGCGGTGGGGCCATGCGGTATGTGTCTGGCATGTCGTGCTCCTCAAAGTGGCGAGGCCGGTGCTGCGCCTGCGGCGCCGGGCGGCTCGGAAAGAAGAATGCGCCGGGTGATGCCGGCCGGCAGGGTCTCGGGCAGGGCCTCGGTGGCGCGTGCTTCGGGGCGGGTGCCCAGGGTCGGCACAGGGGGTAGTGCAGGGGGCAGCGCAGAAGGCGGCACAGAAGGCAGCACAGGGGCGCTGGACACAGCGGCACCGGCCTCGGCGGGCAGGCTGTCGCCGCGCAGGCGCACGGCATCGCGCACGCTGGCCAGCTGTGCCTGCAGGGTCTGCAGCGAGGTCTGGTCGATCATGGGCAGGGCGCCCTTGGCCTGGGGCTGGGCCAGCTGGCGCAGCAGCTGCGACGCCTGAGCCTGGTTGCCGCTGGCCAGCCAGAACAGCGCCATGTTCAGCTGCACCCGCGCGTTGGCCGGGGCCAGTTGCGAGGCCTGCATGATGGGCATCTGCGCGGCGGCCAGCCGGCCGTCGAGCATGTGGGCGTAGGCCAGGTCACTGAGCACGTTGGCGTCGATGGGGTTGAGCTGGCGCGCCTTGTCCAGCTGCTCCACGGCCTGGCCATACTGGCCCTGGCTTGCGTACAGCAGGCCCAGGCCGCGCCGCGCCCGCGCCGTGGTGGCGCCCTGCAGCAGCGCCAGGTAGGCCTGGCGGGCCTGCTCGACCTGGCCGGTGTTGCGCAGCGCGTCGGCCCGCATCAGGCGCGACTCCGGGTTCACGCCGTACTGCTGCTCGAAGGCTTCGGTGTGCGCCAGCGAGGCATACCACTGGCCCGCCTGCTGCATCTGCGTGATCAGGTCCAGATAGGTCTGGGCGTTGTCCACCTGGGTGGCCTGCTGGGCGTTCTGCAATTGCTGCTGAGCCTGGGCGGCGGTTTCCTGCTGCGCGGAAGGGGCGCCGTAGCCCTGCGGCCCCTTGCTGGCGCAGCCGGCCAGGGCCAGGGCCAGGGTCGCCAGGGCTGCCAGGGTTGCAAGGGGTGCCGGCGCTGGCGTCCGCCCTGCGCGGGTGTTTTCCTGGTGTCGCATGCCTAGCGTCCTCCCATGGTGGTCAATGCCCTGATCACGGCCAGGAAGCCGGGGCCCGCCGTGATGACGAGCAGGGCGGGCAGCAGCGTGAGGACCATGACGCCCGTCATCTTGACGGTGATGGAACCTATCTTTTCCTTGAAGCTGGCCTGGCGCTTTTCGCGCAGCCGGATGCTGAATTCCCGCAGCGGCTCCTGCACGGCGCCGCCATGCTTGTCCACCTGCACCAGCAGGTTGACGATGGCGCTCATGTCGTCGTCGGCGCTCATGTTGACCATGCGCTGGAAGGATTGCTCGCGCGTGCGCCCGGTGTTGTAGAGCTGGTTGGCCAAGGCCAGTTCTCCGCTGATGACGCGCAGCACGCTCTTGAATTCCGAGGCCAGGATCTGCAGGCTCTGGTCCACGCTCAGGCCCACGCCCTGCAGCAGCCGCAGCAGGTCGACGAACAGCGGCAGTTCCTCGACCACCTGCTCGCGCCGGCCCTTGGCCCGCGAGCGCAGAAACCATTTGGGAAGCATGAGCCCCAGGCTCACCCCGAGAAAGCCGTACATCAGCGCCGCGTTCTCGCCGGGGCGCAGCACACCCAGCGCCAGCAGGGGCAGGACCACGCACAGCACCATGCGGCTGGCCACATAGGCCATGCTGCCGTTGCGCGTGCCCACGCCGGCCTGGTCCAGCAGCTTGCGGTCCTCATCGGCCAGCAAGGCCTTGGCCACGCCCCATTGCAGCCAGGCCGGGGGCGGGAGGTTGGCGGCCACCGCCTGTGGCGAATCGGAGGAACGCACGTTGATGGACAGCGGGTTGAGCAGCTGCGCGTCGTTGGCCTGCATGGCGCTCTTCGTGGCGGCCTTCGGGGTCGATGCGGTATCGCGCGCCTGCAATATCCTGGCGACCTGGCTGGAGGCACGGGCCGAGCGCCACAGCTTCCACACCAGGGCGCAGGCCCACAGCACCAGTCCCAGCGCGCCCAGGCTGATGCTGGCGATCCACAGTTGCTGCGGGGTCATGCGTGGCTCCTTGCGCAGACGGATGGGTGGGCCTGTGCTGTCATGGGTTCACCTCAGCTTGGCCAGCCGGTACAGAAGAAAGGCGCCCAGGGCCTCCAGGGCGGCGGCGACCAGGACCATGGTCTGGCCGCTGTCGTCGTTCCACATGCGCATGAAGTAGCCGCGGTTGATCACCATGATCAGCGCCCCCACCACCAGGGGCAGCAGGGCCAGCACCCAGGCCGACATGCGGATCTCGGAGGACAGCGCATGCAGCTCGCGCTCGGCGGACTGGCGGTCGCGGATGTAGGCCGAGACACGCTCCAGCACCAGGTCGGCGCGGCCGCCATAGCGCACGCTCATGCGGAACACGGCGGCCAGCAGGCCGAATTCGGGCAGGCGCCAGTTGCGCTCCAGCTGGCCCATGGCCTGCCCCAGGTCGGGCGATGCGCTGAGCATGGCCGCCGCCTGCTGCAGCGCGTCGCCCAGCGGATCGGGGACGTTGTTCAGCGCCATCTGGAAGGCCGCGTGGGGCGAGTTGCCGATGGAGATCAGGCGGACCATGTTGTCCAGGAAGCCGGGCAGTTGCTGCAGCAGTCTTTCGCGGCGCTTGGCCTGCCGCCGCCAGATGCCGAAGGCCAGCACCACGGCATACAGCACGGCCACCACCAGTCCCGCGGCAGCACCTGCCTGGCTGGTCGCCAGCAAGGCCAGCACCAGGCCGGTGATGGCGAACAGGGCCAGGGTGTTGGACGAGATTCCCCAGGACTGGACGCCCAGCCGCTGGGCCAGCCACTGCACGGCAGCGTGTGAGGGCGCGGGCTGCGCGGCGGGGGCGCGGAAGGCGGGCTCGGCCATGGGCGGAGAGGGCGAGATCACCTCCCGGTGGCCGTCCACGCTGCGCTTCATGTGCAGGTTGATCGACTGCTCCTGTTCCTTGCGGCGCCCGCGCATGATCACCCACAGCGCCAGAGCCAGCAGCAGGCAGGCCAGCGCGCCGAGGATGAGGACGGCGGGTGCCAGGCCTGTCATCGCACGCCTCCGTGGCCGGTCTGCTGCTGCATGCGCCACCAGCTCAGCAGCTTGGGCGAGTGCGGCGAGATGCCCAGCGACACCCACTGGTCGATCTCCTGCCCGTCAGGGCCCACCTGGGGCTCGTAGCGGTACAGCTCCTGCATGGAGATCATGTTGTCCGTCATGCCCGTGACCTCGGTCAGCGACAGCAGGCGGCGGCGGCCGTTGGACAGGCGGCCGATCTGCACGATGAAGTCCACGGCATTGGCGATCTGGCGGCGCAGGCTGACCTCGCTGCCCTGAAAGCCCGCGAAGCCGGCCAGCATTTCGGCGCGGTACAGGCATTCGCGCGGCGAGCTGGCATGGATGGTGCCCATGGAGCCGTCGTGGCCGGTGTTCATGGCCTGCAGCAGCTCCAGCACCTCGCCGCCGCGCACCTCGCCGACGATGATGCGGTCGGGCCGCATGCGCAGGCTGTTGCGCAGCAGGTCGCGGATGCTGACGTGGCCCGAGCCGTCAAAGCCGCCGGGGCGGCTTTCCAGCCGCACCACGTGGTTGTGGTTGAGGGCCAGCTCGGCCGTGTCCTCGATGGAGACGATGCGCTCGCTGCCCGGGATGAAGCTGGCCAGCGCATTGAGCAGGGATGTCTTGCCCGAGCTGGTGCCGCCGCTGACCAGGATGTTGCAGCGCGCCTGCACGGCCATCTCCAGGATGCGGCAGATGTCCTGGTTGAAGGTGCCCAGCTGCACCAGTTCGGGCGGTGTCAGCGGGTCCTTGCGGAACTTGCGGATGGAGACCGAGGGGCCGTCGATGGACAGCGGCTCGATGATGACGTTGATGCGCCCGCCATCGGGCAGGCGGGCATCGACCATGGGGCTGGACTCGTCCAGGCGCCGGCCCAGCGGCGCCAGGATGCGGCGCACGATGCGCAGCACATGCTCGTCGTCCTTGAAGTGCAGCGTCTCGCGCTGCAGCACGCCGCCGCGCGAGACGTAGATGTTGCCGTGGCCGTTGATGAGGATGTCCTCGACCAGCGGGTCTTCCAGCAGCGGCTGCAGCGGCCCCAGTCCCGTGAGCTCGCGCGTGAGGGCGCGCGCCACCTGCAGCGCCTCCTGCTCGTTGACGGGCACGGAGTGCAGGCGGATGAAGCTGTCCAGCTCCATCAGCACGAACTGCGCGATGGCGGCCTGCGACCAACGGCCGAACTCGGCACCCAGCTCCTCGATGCGGCTGAGCAGGTGCTCGTGCGTGCGGTTCTTCAGGTCGAGGAACAGCGCGCTTCGCTCGAACTCGCTGGCCTGGGCGTCGGCCAGATGGGAATAAGCCGTGGTCGTCATGGTGCGTTCAGCTTCTTGTTCGGTGGAAGAAACGGTTCAGGCCCCGCGCGGGCGCGGCCTGATCGCCCGCATGGGCCTGGTGGTGGGTGGTGATCAGCAAGGTGGCGAGCTTGTCCACGGCCTGCACATAGGGCTCGCGCTGCAGCCGGCTGGGCAGCAGCTGGCCCTGGTTGACGGCCTGGACCAGTTCGCGCCGGCGCTCGGGAATGGTGGCCAGCAGCGGCAGCTGCAGTTGCCTGGCGATCTGCGGGGCTTCCAGCTCCAGCTGGCTGTCGTGCCGGCTGACGATGAGCTGCACGCGCTCGCGATCGACCTTTTGCTCGTCGAGCTGGCGCAGCAGCTCGGTGGTGGAGACCACGCTGGCCACGCTCTGGTCGCACACCACCCAGATCTGGCTGGCGCGCAGCGCCACGCGCATGGCCAGCTGCGTGGGCACGACGGCCCCCAGGTCGGCCACGATGTGGCGGAAGTACTGGCGCAGGCGCAGCAGCAGCGCGTCGGCATCGGCATAGGAGACGTCGCGCAGTCGGGCGGGCTGGCGCGGCAGCGTGAGCAGGCGCAGGCCGCTTTCATGGCGGGCCAGTCCCGTCGATGCCAGGCGCCGGTCGAAGCGGCGCAGGTTGTTGACGGCCTCGATGAAGTCGAAGTCGCCCAGCGTGCCCAGGTACAGCCCGCAGTCGCCGCTGGGAAAGCCCAGGTCGATGAGCAGGCCGTCCAGCGTCTCGTTGCTGATCTCGCGGGGCGTGGCGTCCTTGCCCGGCACGGCCGTCGTGCCATGCAGGCGCTTTTGCAGGTACCAGGCCAGGTGCGATGCCATGAGGCTGCTGCCCAGGCCGGCGCGGGCCGACATGATGGCGGTCAGCGGCGCGTTGGGCATGCCCGAGGCCGACGGGGGCACGCGCTTGATCAGATCGATCACCGTCTGGTGCGCGGCCTGCACGGGGCCGTCCACGTCGAGGAAGTCCTGCACCCCGGCGCGCAGCGCGGCCAGCATGCACTGCGGGTACTTGGTGCGGCCCACGGCCAGGCAGGGCAGGTGGGGGTGGGAGATGTGCAGCTGGGAGGCCAGGTGGGCCGCCTCGTCGGTGGACAGCGGGTCGAAATGCACGAGCACGGCATGCGGCATGTAGCGCTGCACCTGCTCGGTGACGTTGTCCTGGAACCGCGCCACATGCAGCCGTGCGCCGTCCAGCATGTGCTGCAGCCAGGCCTGGGCCAGCGAGCTTTCGGGGGTGCCTGCGTGGATGAAGAGCAGCTCCACCTGCAGGTCGTCGTCGAGCGGCTGCGGCGTCGGGCGGGGCGCGGCGGGCGCGGGCATCCTGTCCAGTGGTGACTTGTCCTGTGCAAGCGGTGATCTGTCCTGCGCAAGCGGTGACTTGTCCTGCGCGAGCGCATCGGTGCCGGGCTGCGGCTTGCCGGCCAGCGAGGCCGAGGAACGCAGCCCCAGCAGGGTCTCCAGCGAGGTGGGTGAGCCGATGGCCGGCGAGCCTGTGGCGTCCACAGGCGAATCGGTTGCGGTGGGCTTGCTTGTCATGTCGTCAGTACGAGAAGCCGGGTACGGCGGTCTGGGTGCTCATTCCGCCGGCGAGGTAGGGCAGCCAGACCTTGCCGGCGTTGCGCTGCTCGGATTGCGCACCGGGCAGCAGGGCTTCGAGATTGGTGCTGGCGGGAAGCGGGTGGACCAGGCGCGGGGTGACGATGATCACCAGCTCGGACTCTTCCTGCGTGTAGTTGAGGTTCTTGAAGAAGGTGCCCAGGATGGGCAGATCGCCCAGCACCGGCACCTTGCTGACGTTGGAGGTGGTGGCACGGCTGACCAGCCCGCCGATGACGAAGCTCTCGCCATCGGCCAGCTCCACCGAGGTGTCGGCGCGGCGCGTGCGGATGGCGGGCACGGTGACGCCGCTGATGGTCACGCCGCTGTTGAAGTCCAGGTCGCTGGCCTCGGGAGAGACCTTCAGGGCGATGCGATCGTCCGACAGGATGGTGGGCGTCAGCTGCAGCTTGATGCCGAATTCCTTGTACTGGATGGCGATGTTGCCGTCGCGCGCGGGCACCGGGATCGGCAGCTCGCCACCGGCCAGGAAGCTGGCGTTCTGGCCGGTCTGGGCCAGCAGGGTAGGCCGGGCCAGCACGCGCGCCATGCCGTTGCCTTCGAGGATGCTCAGCTGCGTGACGATGCCGGCGCCGCTGAAGGCCTTGCCGAAGGTCATCACCAGGCTCATGGCGCTGGCAATGGCCGACGAGGTGTTGTTGGACACGCCGCCCGAGCCCGTGCCTCCCGTGCCGGTATTGCCCGTTCCCGTCCCTGTCCCCGTGCCGTTGGTATTGGTGCTGATGCTGCCCACCACGCCGGGGCTGAAGCTGCCGAAGCTGAAGCCCTGGTTGTTGCGCCCGCCGCTGTAGATGTTGACGCCGATGCGCTTCATCGCGGATTTCTTGAACTCCACCACCTGCACGTCCACCTGAACGGTGTTGCTCTTGACGTCGATCTGCGCGTTGTCCACCAGCAGCGTCTGGGCGGGCGCGTACTGGCGCAGTTCGGCCACGGCCTGGGCATGTTCTGGAACCGAGGTCAGGCGCTTTTCCAGCAGCAGGTGCTGGCCGCGGACCTGGACCTCCCAGCGCTGGGGTGCGCCACCTTTCTGGGGCCACACCACCAACGTGGTGCTGCCCTGGGCCTTGGGCGTGAGCAGCAGCTCGGTTCCTCCGGCGCCGGCGCCGGAGCCCGGCGTGGCGCGTAGCAGTTTCACGTCCAGCACATTGGGGTCGCCCACGGCGATGCGGCCCGGAGTACTGGCCAGCGGCATCAGGTGCTGGCGTCCGGCCACCAGCTGCAGGGAGTCGCCAGAGGGCATGTCCCCGGCGCCGGGGGCGTGCATGCCCTGGACGCCAGCGGTGTCCGCAGGCGCCGACACCGCTGGCGGCAATGCCAGCAAGGCCATGCTGCCGCACAGTGTCCAGACCGCGCGCTGCAGCGGTGTTGCTCCGGCCGTCGAGATGTTCTTGCACTTCATGGCATCTCCCTCTTGTTGTGTGTTTTCAGTAGTTCACCATCTGCACCGCGGCTCCGTTGTGCAGCTCCACGGTGCGTTCGCGCGGGGCCCGCTGCTGCGGCGGCCGCACGGCGGGGGCGAAGGCCGTCATGGGCTGGGCGGCAGGCTTGCGGATGTTCCTGGCGTCGGCGCCGGTGGCCAGGTCCTGCATGCGCAGGCCGGCGAAGGCGCGGTCGGCTCCTTCCAGTGCCTGGTCTTTCCTGAGGCGGCCCGCCACCGGCTGCAGTGCGCCGGGCAGGGCGGCGAAGAGCTTGGGATCGGGCACGGACAGGTCGTCCGGGTTGCGCAGCGCCAGGGTGAGCTGGCCGAATTTCTCGGCCAGCGTGAGGCGCTCCACATCGTCCAGCGGCACGGCCAGCACGGCCGATTGCACGTTCTCAGGGCGCTGGCCCGTCTGATCCGCAGCGCTGGCGCGGCGCAGCGACGAGCCTGCCGATTCCTTGTCCTGCTGCGCCTGGCGCTGGACGGCCGGCATGGGTGGGCGTTCCACGCTGCCGGAGCCGTAGGCCAGCACGCGGCTGCGCGCCAGCAGCAGCCGGGTCTGCGCGTCCACGGGTGCCTGGTCGGACTTGCCGTCCAGCGTGAAGTAGACATCCACGAAGTCGCCGGGGCGCACATGGTGGCCCGCGGCCATCTGCTCCCGGATGGCGATCGCCAGGGCGCGCTGTCCCGGCTCCAGCTGCAGCGCCAGGCCGCTGAGCAGTTGCTGCTCGAACAGCGGGGTGCCCGGGGTGAGCGCCATCAGCGTGGTGCGGCCCAGCACGTCGTCGGTCGCGGCAAAGCTGCCGGGTACGGGGGCGGGCAGCTGGGCCAGCTTCACATCCTCGCTGCCGATGCGCTGGCCTGCGGCAATGGCCTGGGCCACGACCACGACGGCATGCTGCGGCACGGGCTCGGGGGCCGGCTGCGCCGAGGCGGCCGGCGAGGGCTGGGCCACGGGGCGTGCGGGCTGGCTGCCCAGCAGCCAGGCAAGGCCTGCGAGCACGATGGCCAGCCCCACCAGCAGTCCGGCAAGAATCTTGGTGAGGTTCATGGCTGGGGCTCCTGGTGCAAGTGGGTGGCGACGGTGTTCAGGCATGGGGGCTGCCCTGGCGCTTTCCTGCCATGGCGCAGAGGGTCCGCCAGGGCAGGAAAGCGTCCGGATAGCGCACAGCGGCGGCTTGCGGCGGGGCCGGGCCGTGTGGTGCGTGGCGCGGGGAAAGCGATCTGCATGGGCATCTCCCGTTCAGGCAAGCGGCTGGCTGTGGCGCCAGGCCAGGGCGATGGCCGCAATGGCCATGTAGCCGGCATAGGGAATGGAGCGCTGGGGCTGGCGCGGTCCATCGGTGGCGCCTGCGGGCTGAGACGCAGCGCCCAGCGGTGCCAGGCGGGCCGCCCAGGCCAGGGGCAGCCGGGCCTGCAGCCACAGGCCGGTGGGGCTGTGGCTCAGGTGGCGCAATGACAGCACCAGCAGGCCGTGCAGGCCGGCCAGCAGGCTGCCGCCAGTCCAGATCAGCAGCAGGTCGAAGCTCAGCCCGAACCACAGCCCTGCGACCGCGCCGAACTTGACGTCGCCCGCTCCCATCCAGCGCAGTGCATAGAAAGGAAGCAGCACGACAAACCCCGCCAGCAGTCCGGCCAGCGCGTTCCAGGCCGAGACCTGGAACGGCTGCGCCCCACTGGCCAGTGCCGCCGCGCCTGTGGCCAGGCCGAGCAGCACCATCCAGTTGCGCACGCGCCGGATGCGCAGATCCATGACCGCAATCGTTGCGAGCCATGTGATGCAGACGCACAGCCATAGCGAGGTCCGCTCCATCTTCAGGGGGCAAGTCCGTTGAGCTTGGTGGCCAACCGGTTGAACAGTCCGTTCAGATCGGTGCCCAGCGCGGTGGCGCCCACGACGATGCCCACGGCAATCAGGCCGGCGATCAGCCCGTATTCGATGGCGGTGGCGCCTTCCTCGTCTTTCCAGAAGTTCTTGATCATTTCGGTCATGGCATGGTCCTTTCGGTTTGCAAAATGCCTTGGCGCCGGGGGCGGAGGCAAGCTCCGCCCGAGCCCGGCCAGATCGCGCCGCAGCCGGCGCTCAGGGAACGAAGCCGGTGAGCTTGGTGGCGATCCGGGTGAACAGCCCATTCAGGTTGGTGCCGAGCGCGGTGGCGCCCACCACGATTCCCACGGCGATGAGGCCGGCGATCAAGCCGTACTCGATGGCGGTGGCGCCTTCTTCGTCTTTCCAGAAGTTCTTGATGATGTCGGTCATGGCATCGTCCTTTCGGTTGCAAAAGCCCATCGTTGTCGATGGCGGCGGCTGGCGATGGGCAGAAGCCGGCCGCTGCACGGGAAACCTCACCTGCCGCTTCTCACTTCACCACTGCTGTCGCGAGGCGGTGGTTGGAAAAGCGTCTGAAACGGGGCGCAACTGCTGCTCAAGGCGCAGCTGTATTCGTTGGGGCATGGCGCTGGCGGACAGGGTGGCCACGGCAGCGTCCTGGGGTTCGGGGCGGCTGCGCGAGGGCGCAGGGCCGGGCGCGTTCCCGGGCTCGTCCATGGGGGCAGTGCCTGGCGCACCACCGCCTGCCGGAATCGGTTTTTGCGGGGTGAACAGCGCGTTCAGCCAATGGTCGGGCGGGTCCTGGGGCAGGAGGCGGCCGGTGGTGCGTGCCAGGCGCAGTTCGTTGATGCGCTGGTCGTAGATGGCGTCGGCCTCGTCCAGCAGCAGGCGCTGCATGTCCAGCTGGGCGTCCAGCACCTGGGCCAGGCTGCCGCGCCCGACTTCGAGCAGGCGGCGGCGCCCCTCGAAGGCGGCGCGCGCCTCGCGCACGGCGTCGGCCAGCTGGCTTTCGCGCTGGCGGCCGGACTGGGTGCGGCCCCAGGCGGCGGAGGCGGTTTCGCGCACCTGGCGGCGCACGGTTTCCTGCTGCGCTTCCTGGGCCTGCAGTTCGTTGATGGCCTTGAGGATGCGGTCGCGCAGCTCGAAGCCGTTGCCGAAGTTCCAGCTCAGCTCCACGCCGTAGCGCGTGCCCTCGGCATAGAGCACGCCGCTGGGGTCGCGCGTGTGGGCCACCACGGCGGCCAGCGTGGGAAAGCGCTGGGACTTGCTGCGGTCCACTTCGGCGCGGGCCTTCTCGATCTGCTGCTCCATCTCCTGCAGCTCGGGGCTGACGGCTTCGGAGGCCTGCAGGGCCGAGTCCTCGTTGGCCGGCATCCATTGCACGGGCACGTTGAGCTGGGGCAGCCAGCCTGGCTGGGGCGTGAAGCCGAAGTAGCGCGTGAAGCGGGCCTGCGCATCCATGCGCTGCGACTCCAGCGCGTGCTGCTGGGCCAGGGCGCCGGCCTGGCGCGAGGCGGCCTGGCGCAGGTCGTTGCGGCCCACGGCGCCCAGTTCGGCGCGGCGCTCCTCGATGCGCGCGAGCTGGCCGATGATGCGCGCCGACTCGGCCGCCACGCGCGCCTTGTCCTCGAAGCGGTGCAGCTCCAGCAGGGCGGTCAGCGCCTCCAGCAGCACGTTCTGGCGCGTGCCGTAGAGCACGCTGCCCTGGGCCGCCTCCTGCGATTCGGCCGAGCGTATGCCCGCGCCGATGGCGCCGCCGTCCAGCAGGGCCATGCGCACTTCGGCGTTGACGGCGGTGTAGGACTCGCGGCCCCGGCGCAGCTGGGCATCGCCCGTGTTGGTGCCGACCTTGAAGGTGGGCCAGCGCGCGCCGCGCGCGGTGTTCACGTCATGCCCGGCCGATTCCAGCGCGGCGCGCGCCTTGCGCACGTCGGGGTATTCGTCGATCAGGGCGTAGAGCGCATCGAGCAGGCGGCGCTGCCCGCCGTCGCTGGCCAGGGTGCCGGGCGTGAGGTGCTGGGCCAGGCGCAGGACCACGGGGTCCGGTGCGGCTGCGGCCGTGTTTGCGGATGTGGATGCGGGTGCGGCTGCGGCTGCGGCTGCTGCAACCATGCCGATGTCCGTATCAAGGTCCCTGTCCGCCGCAGCCACGGGCGCGGCAGCGGCCTGCAGCGCCTGCAGTGCGGACAGGCAGCAGGCAGCGGCCAGCAGCTGGCGCAGCCGGGCGTGGCAGCGGGCGTGCCAGCCCATGGAAGGGGAGGTCGGGCGGCCTGGCATCAGGGCTCCCGGAAGGCTTCGCTCTGGATGCGCAGCACGGGCCGCAGCAAATACCAGATAAAGGGTTCGTGGCCCAGCAGCAGGTCGAGTTCGGCCTGCATGCCGGTGGTGATGCGGTTGTCGGTGCGGCCCACCCAGGGCTGCTCCAGGCTGGCCTGGATGCGGAAGTACGAGGGCGAGTCGGCCAGGTTGGGATCGCGGTCGGCATCGGCCGCCACCAGGGTGACCTGGCCGGGCACCGAGCCATAGCGCAGGAAGTCGTAGGCTGAGATCTTCACCCGGGTGGCCTGGCCGGGGTGCACATAGCCACGGTCGGCGGGACTCAGGCGCGCCTCGACGATGACTTCATCCTTGTCCGGAACGATTTCGAGGATGGGCTCGCCGGGCTTGACCACCCAACCGGCGCCCGAACTGCGCAGGCCCTTGACGAAGCCGCTGGTGGGCGCCAGCACGGCCGTGCGCGTGCGCTGGGTGCGGGCGCGGACCAGGTCTTCGTTGAGGCTGGCCAGCTCGCGTTCGGTCTGGGCCAGCTCGTCGGAGGCGCGGCGGCGGAAGGCGCCCTGGGTCTCCTGCAGCTTGGCCTGGGCCTGCTCGATCTTGGCGCGGTTGCTGAAAAGCGTCTGGCGCGAGGCAGCCAGCTCGGCGCGGACCTGCTCCAGCGCCCGCTGCTTGTCCAGCACTTCCAGCTGGCCTATCAGCTGCTCGGAAGCAAGCTGGCCGGCAATGGAGGCTTCCTGCTGGTGCAGGCGCAGATTGGTCTCCAGCCCCTCGATGCGCGCCTGCACCTGGGCCACGTCGCCGCGCGCCTGCTGCAGCTGGGCCTGGGCTGCGGCAAGGCTGCCCTGGTGCTCCAGCGCGCGCGCCGAGAAGGCGCCCAGTTCGGCCTGGACCACCTGCGCGTCCAGGTCGGCGGGGAAGGCCGTGCGCTGCAGCGGCCGGCCCTGGCTTTCCGCGCCCAGACGCGCCTTGACGGCCTGGGCCGTGGCCATGCGGGCGGTGAGCTGTTCGAGGTTGAGGCTGTTGCTGCCCAGGTCGATTTCCAGCAGCGGCTGGCCCTGGGTCACGGCCTGGCCTTCGCGCACATGGACGGCGGTGACGATGCCGCCTTCCAAATGCTGCACGGTCTGCACGCGGTCGGAAGGGATGACCTGGCCGCTGGCGACCACCACGTTCTCCACCGGATAGAACAGGCCGGTGACCACCAGGGCGGCGACGGGAATGACGAGCAGCCACTTGCCCCGCGCCAGGGCGGTCCGGCGAGGGCTGGGGGGCGTTGCGCCGGACGCGTCCGCAGGCGGCTGGCCGTGCACGGCCGCCTGCGCTTCGCTCGACTGGCGCAGCACCAGGGGGAGGTCGTCGTAGCGCCCGGCCCTCATGAGGCAAGCTCCTGCGCCACGGCGGGGTGATCGGCATGCGGGGCCGTGTCGGCCGGCGTTGCGGGGGCTGCGGATGTTGCGGACGCTGCTGGTGCTGCGGGAGCCGCAGGCTCGCGCGCCGTGCCGAACAGCTGGGGCAGCAGCAGCTGGGGCGAGCCATGCTCGATGCCGCCGTCGCCGCGCACATGGTAGAGATGCTGGGCCATGGAGGCCACGCGCAGCGAGTGCGTGACGACGATGACCGTGTGCTTGAGCGCAATCTGCCGCAGCGTCTGCAGCAGCGCGGTTTCGCTCTCGAAGTCCAGGTCGTTGCTGGGCTCGTCCAGGATCAGTACCGAGGGGTTGCGCAGGAACAGCTGGGCCAGGGCCAGCTTGCGCAGCTCGCCGGCCGACAGGCCCGCGCCGCCTTCGCCCAGCACGGTCTGGTAGCCCTGGGGCAGGCGGCTGATGAAGCCGTGCGCGCCCGAGATCTGGCAGGCGGTGACGATCTTGTGGTCGTCGGCATCGGGGTTGACCATGCGCAGCCCGTCCACGATGGGGCCGCTGAACCAGTACACCTGCTGGGCCAGGCAGCCTATCCAGCGGCCCAGTTCGGCGCGCGGGAACTGGGCCATGTCGTATTCATCGATGAAGATGCGCCCCTGCGTGGGCTGGTAGAGGCCGGCCAGCAGCTTGGCCAGGGTGGACTTGCCGGCGCCGTTGCGCCCCACGATGGCGTGCAGCCCGCCGGGGCCGATCTCCAGCGATGCCTGCTCCAGCGCCACATGGCCGCCCGGGTAGTGGAAGCTTGCCTGGTCCAGGCGCAGCCGGCCCTGGGGCCGGGGCAGGTCCACGGTGTCGGTCATGGCCTCGACGGGTTCCTCCAGCACCGCCTGCAGGCGGCGTGCGGCCTCGTTGGCATGGGCCAGCGAGCGCCAGTTGCTGGCCAGTTGCGAGATGGGGCCCAGCGCCTTGCCCGACAGCAGGTTCACGGCCATCAGGCTGCCGATGCTCATCCACTGCGCATTGATGGCAATGGCGCCCACGGTGATCACGGCAATGGAGAACAGCGTCAGCAGCACGGTGCTGGCCTCGCGTGCGTTCTCCATCTCGCCGTTCTTGCCAAAGCTCTCGGCCAGCCAGCGGTCATAGCCGCTTTGCCAGTTCTGGCGTGCGGCGGCGTCGTAGCCCAGCACCTTGAGCGTGGCGCGGGCATTGCAGATCTCGGCCGTGCCCCGGTCCAGCATGCGGGCCTGGGCGATTTCCTCCACGCGGCCGCTGCGCACCTCGTCGGCCCACCACCAGGCCAGCGCGCACATGATGAGCATGGCCACCAGGATCACCGGCAGCACGGGCCAGGCAATGATGCCGATGACGACCAGGGCCAGCAGGGCCATGGGCAGGTCCAGCAGCGAGGTCGCCAGGCCCCCGGACATGCCCGAGCGCATGGCGCTCACGTCGCGGAACAGCTGCAGCCACTGGCTGGAGGAGCGCTGCTCCAGCGCGGCCAGCGGGTGGCGCAGCATGGAGTGCATCAGCGCCTGGGACACGTCGCGGTCGATGATGGCGCCGGCTTCGCGCAGGGCGCGGGCGCGCCTGCGCCGCAGCCACCATTCCACGCCCAGGAAGAACAGCACGCCCGCCACCATGGCCGTGAGGGTGGCGGTGCCGCCACGCGCAATGACGCGGTTGTAGACCTGCAGCAGGAAGATGGACGGCAGCAGTCCCAGCAGGCTGATGGGCAGCGACAGCCAGCCAGCCCGGCGCAGCTGGTGCGCAGCCCGGTCGAAGGACTCGGCGATGGCAGATGCAAAAGCCCCCACCGTCTCCGTTCCCGACGGCATCGCCGTGGCCTTGGCCAACTGACGGGGAAGAAGGTATCGGATCATGTTCTGATGGGCTTAGTAAGCGTCTTTACAAAATGTAAAGGCACTCGTTTTACAAACACTGTAGCGAGTTATATACAGCCCTCTATAAGTTTTATTCAATCAAGAATGCATATTCATTTGTTTTTGATGTGGATCAAAGCAGGGGGCTTGAATAGGCGTTATTGGATGGCTCCCGTGCCCACTGAAACTATCCCGTATGGCATCGGCTGCCAGGGCAAGATTGGTCGTGGCGCGGCCGGCCAACAAAACCGTATCGCCTTTATGGGTTGTTCTCAGCAGCGAGCAAATCAGCTGATTCAGATCGTCATACCAATTGACGTGCAAAAGATCGCCCAAGGCTGCCGCCAGCGGCCTGAGCGGCTCCCCGTACAGCAGCACGCGCCGGGCCTGGGCATCCCGCACCAGCGGCTCCAGGGCCAGCTGCGCAGCGTCGATGCTGGCCTGGCCGGGCTGTATGCCCGCCAGCACGATCAGCCTTCTGCTCACATGGGGAGCGACCGACTGCAGTTGGGAAAATGCAGCCGTCATGGACAGTAAGTGGTTGCTCAGGCTGTGGTCCAGCAGGCAGATTCCACTGGGCAGGAACTGCGGCTGCCCGGCTCCGATCATGGGCTGCCAATGGGCCAGGGAGGCCTGCACCTGTGCGGGCGCATAGCCCAAAGCATGCAGGGCCGCCAAGGCCGCCTGCGCATTGAGTGCCATGTGGTGGCCGTCGGATTGCAGGGAAATGCCCAGGCGCAGGCTGCCCATGCCTATTTGCAGATTTCCATTGTGAAACCCCATTTCACGGACTTGTGCATTGCAATGGGGGCCAAACGTGATCAGGCGCAGTCCCATACGTTTCGCATGCTCAATAACACTGGGGTTTTCACCTATGTCCTGGTCGGTCACCAGCGCACTGCCTTTGTGCATGTGCTGCATGGCTTCAAGCACTTCCTGCAGTGCTTCGTATTTTCTTTCGCCGGGCAGACCGGCCTGTCCGGAGGGCTCGGACTCCCCTGAATGGGGGGTGTTATTTATTGAAAGGTTAGTAATAACCAGAATATCTGGGTCAATCAGCGGCAGGTCGCCACGCAGTGCCTGCAATGGCAGCTCCAGCAGGGCGCAGGGCGAGGCCTCGCTCCAATTGATCATCTGCAGCGCCGTGCCCTGGGACAGCAGGGCATCGCCACGCGCGTCCCCCCCGTCCTGCAGGCACTGGCGCATCATGCCCAGGGTGGAGGTCTTGCCCACGCAGCCGCTGACGGCGACCACAGGCGACTGGATGCGGCGGCGGGCCGCCTGCGCCAGATTGCGCAGGCCCTCTTCCATATCCGGCACATGCAGCACCGGCACGCCGTGGTCCAGCAGCCCCTGCGGGCTGCTGCTGATCAGCGCCGAGGCGCGCAGCGTGGGCAGGGCCGCAGCCTGCACGCCCAGGGCCATGCCCGCACGCCGCACCAGCACGGCTGCGCCGGGCTGGTGGTGCAGGCGGCTGGCGTCCAATCCCGCGCAGCCGGTGCCGCTATCTGTGCCGCTATCGGTGCTGGGATCTGTGCCGGGCTCTGTCGTTGCATCCAGCCAGCACCCGTTCATCAGTTCGGCCAGGGAAGCTCTGTCCCAGGACATGGATGGGTACATGGAGCCCGCTGTGGGTGGGAAAGCCGGCTGGCCCGCAGTCACATCGGCCCGCGGCGTGATGGAGAGTGATGGCGAGGGCGGGGAAGCTTTGGCGGGGCTGTCACCCGCGCTCAGGGCATGGCCTGCCTGCGCAGGCAGTGCGTCTTCCTCGGATTCGGCCGCGGCATGGCTGGTGGCCGCGCGCAGTGCCTGGGTCAGAGCGTCCAGCAGTTCCAGGCCTGCCAGGCTGGATGCCAGCAGCCAGGCGATTTCGCGCGAGGACTGCAGCACCTGGCGCAGGCTTGCATCGGCAAAGGCTGCATGGCGGCGCCGGGCGGGCGGCAGGTACAGCGCCTGCTCAGGCCAGATGGCGCGCTGGGCCATGCCTTGCAGATGGCGCTGCAGGCTGATCTGCCATTGGCGCAGCAGGTCGGTGGGCTGCGGCTCCAGGCCTGCGTCGAGCTGCAGGCTCTCGACCAGGGCAATGCCTATCCAGCGTGCACAGGGGGCGCCTGCCTTGTCGACACTTTCGCCATCGTCGCGATTGCCGTCATTGCCGTCATTGCCGCCATCCATGCCCAGCAGCTGCGGCAGCGCGGCCTGCAGGAAGGCGGCAGGCAGGGCCGCCGTGTCGGGCAGGGCGCTGCGCGCCGCGCGCAGCGTGGGGCTGTCGCTGGTGGGGGGGCGCGAGCTTGCATAGACATGCATGGCCAGCTCGGCCCAGGTCAGCATGGGCTGGCCGGAGCGGGGTGTGCCGGCTTCAGCCGCATTGGCGGCAGCGGCGGCAGCCTCGGTGGTGCTGGCCGAAGCGGCAGCCATGGACAGCAGGCTTTCCGCCAGCGGGTCCATCAGCGCCGGAATGCGGGCGCGGGCCTGGCTGTCGGCTCCCTGCCCCAGGACAAAGCTGTTGCGCAGGTGGCGGGCCAGCACCAGCATGGCCAGCGCGCTGGGCAGGCAGTCGCCGGGCAATGGCTGCAGCCGTTGCTCCACATGGTCCACGGCCAGCGCAATGGCCTGCGCCAGCGCGGCGCTGCCCGCATGGCGCTGGGCCTGCAGCAGGGCGTAGGTCACGCCCAGGTGGTCGCAGACATCCTCGCAACCGGGCCAGCTTCCGTCCTTGCCCTGCTGCGCCAGCAGTTGCTGCAGCGCAGCGTGCACGGGCACGAGGTGGGGCCAAAGGCGCTGCTCGGGCGGGTCGGTGCGCGGCACGGCCAGGGCGGGCTGCTCCCCGCTGATATAGATGCCGCGCAGGTGCAGCAGCAGGCAGGGCGGGTGCAGGGGCGGTTGGGCGCTGCCTGTTTCACTGCCCAGCGGGTGCGGATCTGGCAGCAGGGGCTGCAGCAGCTGCGCACGCTCCAGGCTGGCATCTGCAAGGGCCAGGGAGCGCATGGGCGCCTGGGTCCAGGCGCTGCAGTCCGGCAGCGGACTGTCCGCCTTCAGGGGCGTGATGTCCTGCGCCCAGTCGATGCGCAGATCGACCTCGTCACGCTTGCGGGCCCAGGCCCATTGGCGCACGCGTGTCGCACCCTCGCGCCAGGCAGCCTCCAGCGTGGTGGCGCGCACATGGAAGACGGAGGCAACCTTGTTCTCGGCCGACACCGTGAAGAAAAGAATGCAGCCGGGGTAGGGTTCGGGCAGCAGCACCATGTGCCGTGCCAGGTACTCCAGGCCATTTGCCAATTGCTGCGACAACATGCTCTCGGCCTCGGTCAGGGTCATTGGGAGGCTGCTCTTCCCGTGGGGACGGGACGCCGGGCTGCGGTGCACCGACCGCGTGCGGATCTGTTCCTTCATGGCGGCCCGGCGGCAGGCGGATGCGGAGCGCGGCGGCTCAGCGGTAGTCGAATTCCACCCGCCGGTTGCGCTGGTGGGCTTCTTCGCTCGTGCCCTCGTCGGCCAGCCGCTCCTTGCCGTAGCTGACGGACTCCACGCGGGCCGGGTTCACGCCCAGCAGCTGCAGGCTGTTGCGCACCGCGTCGGCACGTTTTTGGCCGAGCGCCAGGTTGTATTCGATGCCGCCGCGCCTGTCGGTATGGCCGCGCAGCATCACCGAGCGCCCGGGATTGCTGCGCAGCCACTGCGCATGGCTTTCCACGATGGCCCGGTCGCTGTTGCGGATGGTGTAGGCGTCGAAGTCGAAGTAGACGATGTGGGCGACGTTGGCGGGCCCGCGCTGGTCGGCCTGCGTGGTGGCCACCACGGGCGCGACGCCGGAGCTTGCCGGCGCTGGTGCCGGGGCCTTGCCGAAGGCGTAGTGGTGCTCGGAACGTTGCGTGCTGGTGGTGGCGGTGGATCCGCAGGCGGCCAGCCCTGCGGCCAGCAGCACGATGGTGCACAGCCTGAAAGTGTGTGACATGGAGGGTCTCCTGGGGCGTGCGCCGCCACCGTGGGGCGGCGGCGCAGGGGATGGATGCGGCGCCCGCAGGCGCCGCGGCCGCTCAGAGCAGGGTGTTGTGGTGCAGTTGCTGCGTCAGCACGCTGGCTGCTGCATCGGCCGTGCTGCTGGCATGGCTGCTGATGGAGGTGGCAATCGGATCCAGCTCGGCGACCGAGGCCGCTGCCGCGTGCGATGTGCCACCCAGCAGGCCACCGAGCAGCCCGCCGCCGGACGATCCCCCCAGCAGCCCGCCCAGCAGGCCGCCGCCGCTGCTGCCGCCACCCAGCAGGCCGCTGACGATGCCGTTGTTGCCGGCCACCGTGTTGACCACGCCGCTGACGATTCCGTTGTCGCCGGCCACGGTGTTGACCACGCCGCTGACGATTCCGTTGCTGCCAGCCACGGTGTTCACCAGCCCGCTGACGACACCGTGATCGCCGGCCACCGTGTTGACCAGTCCGCTGACGACACCGTTGTCGCCCGCCACGGTGTTGACCACGCCGCTGACGATGCCGCTGCCTCCGGCCACGGTATTGACGACACCGCTGACGATTCCGTTGTCGCCTGCCACGGTGTTGACCAGCCCGCTGACGACACCGTTGTCGCCTGCCACGGTATTGACCACGCCGCTGACGATGCCGTGGTCACCAGCCACCGTGTTGACCAGCCCGCTGACGACACCGTTGTCACCCGCCACGGTGTTGACCACGCCGCTGACGATGCCGCTGCCACCGGCCACGGTGTCGAGCACGCCGCTGACGACGCCGTTGTCACCGGCCACGGTGTTGAGCACCCCGCCGACGATGCCGTTGTCGCCCGTCACGGTGTTCAGCAGGCCACCGACCAGGCCCGATCCGCCTGTGACGCCCCCAGTGAGGCCACCCAGCAGGCCGCCGTCACCGCCCAGCAGTCCGCCAACGATGCCGTTGTCGCCGACCACCGTATCGAGCAGGCCGCCGACCAGGCCGGAGCCACCCGTCAGTCCGCCAGTGAGGCCACCCAGCAGGCCGCCGTCGCCACCCAGCAGTCCGCCAACGATGCCGTTGTCGCCGACCACCGTATCGAGCAGGCCGCCGACCAGGCCGGAGCCGCCACCAAGGCCGCCCGTCAGTCCGCCCGTGAGGCCACCCAGCAGGCCGCCGTCACCGCCGACCACACCACCCAGCAGGCCATCGCCGCCCGTCAGGCCGGCCAGCACGCCGTTGACGGTGCCGATCACCGGCTGCAGTGCCTGGCCCGGGACCTGTGTGAGGCCGTTGGCCAGGTCCGTCACTACACCCAGCGGACCACCGTTGACCTGGGTCACGCCTTCCACCAGGCCCGTGACCACAGACAGGGCGCCGGTACCGGGGTCGATCAGCGCATCCAGTACCTGGCCCACAGGCGCTCCGGCCGTGCCGCCGAGCAGGTCGCCAACGGTGTTTTGCACCGTGGTGACAAGGCCGTCGCCGCTGCCTGTGCCGCCGCCCGGAACCAGGCCGCCCAGCAGGCCGCCGACCAGGCCGTCTTCGCCCAACACGCCACCCAGCAGGCCACCGTCGCCGCCCAGCACGCCGCCCAGCAGGCCACCGTCGCCACCCAGCAGACCGCCGACCAGGCCGTCATCGCCAAGCACGCCACCCAGCAGGCCGCTATCGCCGCCAAGCACGCCGCCCAGCAGGCCGCTATCGCCGCCAAGCACGCCGCCCAGCAGGCCACCGTCGCCACCCAGCAGGCCGCCGACCAGGCCGTCATCGCCAAGCACGCCACCCAGCAGGCCGCCATCGCCGCCAAGCACGCCGCCCAGCAGGCCACCATCGCCGCCCAGCAGACCGCCGACGAGGCCGTTGTCGCCAAGCACGCCACCCAGCAGGCCGCCGTCGCCGCCGACCACGCCACCCAGCAGGCCATCGCCGCCCGTCAGGCCGGCCAGCACGCCGTTGACGGTGCCGATCACCGGCTGCAGTGCCTGGCCCGGGACCTGCGTCAGACCGTTGGCCAGGTCCGTCACGACACCCAGCGGACCACCGTTGACCTGGGTCACGCCTTCCACCAGGCCCGTGACCACGGACAGTGCGCCGGTGCCGGGGTCGATCAGCGCATCCAGTACCTGGCCCACAGGGGCGCCGGCCGTGCCGCCGAGCAGGTCGCCAACGGTGTTTTGCACCGTGGTGACAAGGCCGTCGCCGCTGCCTGTGCCGCCGCCCGGAACCAGGCCGCCCAGCAGGCCGCCGACCAGGCCGTCTTCGCCAAGCACGCCACCCAGCAGGCCGCCATCGCCGCCGAGCACGCCGCCCAGAAGGCCACCGTCGCCACCCAGCAGACCGCCGACCAGGCCGTCATCGCCGAGCACGCCGCCCAGCAGGCCACCGTCGCCGCCGATCACACCGCCCAGCAGGCCGCCATCGCCACCCAGCAGACCGCTGACCAGCTCGCCAATGCCGCCTTCACCCAGGCCGCTGCCCAGGCCGGCAATCAGTCCGTTGAGCGTGCCGATCACGGGCTGCAGGGCCTGGCCGTCCACCTGGGTCAGGCCATTGACCAGTTCGGTCAGCACGCCCAGGGGGCCGCCGTCCACGCTGGTCAGGCCTTCCAGCAGGCCGGTGACGACCGAGGCCGTGCCATCGGTGGGATTGGTAAGCGCATCCAGCAGCTGGCCCACAGGGGCTGCCACGGTGCCGCCGAGCAGGCCGTCCACCACGCCCTGGACCGTGGTGACCAGGCCGTCGCCGCTGCCGCCGCCCGTGCCGCCGGGGATCAGGCCGCCCAACAGGCCGTCCACCAGCTCGCCGATGCCGCCCTCGCCCAGGCCGTTGCCCAGGCCGGCAATCAGGCCGTTGAGGGTGCCGATCACCGGCTGCAGGGCCTGGCCGTCCACCTGGGTCAGGCCATTGACCAGTTCGGTCAGCACGCCCAGGGGGCCGCCGTCCACGCTGGTCAGGCCTTCCAGCAGGCCAGTGACGACCGAGGCCGTGCCATCGGTGGGATTGGTAAGCGCATCCAGCAGCTGGCCCACAGGGGCTGCCACGGTGCCGCCGAGCAGGCCGTCCACCACATCCTGCACCGTGGTGACCAGGCCTTCACCCGTGCCACCGCCCGTGCCGCCACCGGGCACCAGGCCGCCCAGCAGGCCTCCGACCAGTCCGCCCAGGCCACCTTCGCCCAGGCCGTTGCCCAGGCCGGCAATCAGCTCGTTGAGGGTGCCGATCACGGGGGCAAGGCCTTCGCCGTCCACCTGGGTCAGGCCGTTGACCAGCTCGGTGAGCACGCCCAGCGGGCCGCCCTCCACATTGGTCAGGTTCTCCAGCGCGCCGGTCACGGTGGACAGCAGTCCGTCCGTGGGATTGGTCAGCGCATCGAGCAACTGGCCCACGGGGGCTGCCACGGTGCCGCCCAGCAGGCCGTCCACGACGTCCTGCACGGAGGTGACCACGCCGCTGTCAGGCGTGCCGGGCGGGTTGCCCGTTCCGCCACCCACCAGGCCGCCCAGCAGTCCGCCCACGCCGGCCAGCAGGCCGCCCAGCGCACCGTTTTCATCGAGCAGGCCGCCCAGCACGTTGTCCACGACGGTGCCGATGGCGCCTCCGGAGCCCGCTTCGTCCAGGCCCTTGAGCAGCTCATTGAGCGTGCTGATCAGGGGCTCCAGGCCCTGGTTCTGGATGTTGACCAGACCATCGACCAGCTCGGTCAGCACGCCCAGCGGGCCGCCGTTGGTATTGGTCAGGCTCTCCAGCAGGCCTGTCACCCCGGACAGCGTGCCGCTGCCGGGATTGACCAGCGTATCGATCAGGTTGCCCACCGGGCCGGCCACCGTGCCGCCCGCCAGTGCACCCACCACGTCCTGCACCGAGGTGATCAGGCCATGGCCGTCCGTGGGATCCGTCGGGTTGGTGGGTTCCGTGGGATGGGTCGGGTTGGTCGGATTGGTGGGGTCCGTGGGGTGGGTCGGATTGGTCGGGTTCGTAGGATCCGTGGGATGGGTCGGATTCGTCGGGTTCGTGGGATTGGTCGGGTTGGTGGGATCCGTGGGGTTGGTCGGGTTGGTCGGGTTCGTAGGATTGGTCGGGTTGGTGGGATCCGTGGGGTTGGTCGGATTGGTGGGGTTAGTAGGGTTGGTCGGGTTCGTGGGATCCGTGGGGTTGGTCGGATTGGTGGGGTTCGTAGGGTTGGTCGGGTTCGTGGGATCCGTGGGGTTGGTCGGATTCGTCGGGTTGGTGGGCTCCGTGGGATTGGTCGGATTCGTCGGGTTTGTCGGGTTCGTGGGGTTGGTCGGATCCGTGGGATTGGTCGGATTGGTCGGGTTCGTTGGGTTTGTTGGATTGGTGGGGTTGGTCGGGTTCGTAGGATCCGTGGGATTGGTCGGATTCGTAGGATTGGTCGGATTTGTCGGGTTCGTGGGATTGGTCGGATTCGTGGGGTCCGTCGGATTGGTCGGATTGGTGGGGTTTGTCGGGTTCGTGGGGTTGGTCGGATTCGTGGGATCCGTCGGGTTGGTGGGGTCGGTCGGGCGCGGGGGCGCCGGATCGTCGTCGCTGCTGTTGGCTGCTGCGATCAGGCCCACGCCGCCCGCGCCGATCAGGCCGGCCAGCAGGAAGTCGCTGAGCACGGAGCCACCGGCTGCGGCCGCAGCGCTTTCCTTGGTGACGATCAGGCCCAGGGCGTCGCCGTCATTGGCGGGTGCCACCTGGACGTTGCCAGAGGCCAGGTCCAGCACCATGGCCCCGGCGCCGTCGCCGTCGCGCTGGGTCAGCGTGGCCTGCGTGCCGCCCTCGAAGGTGCCGACCAGGGTCTGGCCGTCCTTGCCCTGGAACAGCGCCTTGGCGCTGCCGTCGGCGGGCACGATGATCTTGTCGCCCACCTGCAGAGCGCTGCCGGGCTGGGCCATCAGGGTTTCGCCGTTGCGCACGATCTGCACGCCCGGGCTGACCTGGGACATCGTGGCGGGACCGGCGCCCCGGGGCATGAGCACCGCAGCCGCGCCGGGCTGCGTGTTCGATGTGTCCAGCTGTGCAAGCACAACGGCGGAGGGCTGCTGGTCAGCAAGCTGCACGGGGCTGACGGTGGTGTTGCCAGTGGGCTGCATCGATTGGGCGGTCATTTGCTCTCTCCAGACAAGGGTTGAAACGACAAGGTCAGACGGTGGCTTGGAAGCCGTGAAATCTGTCGAGCCCTTTTGTGCAACATGCATGCCATGTGCCGGTGGCAGGTCTGGATGGCCTAGGAATCTTCCTAAGATATTGATTTGTATGGTTTTTGCTATTGATCACAATGTCTCAGCAACGGCCTGTTACGGCACACGTTACGTAACGCCGCCCGGTCCGCTCCGTTACCTCGGAGCTGGCTTTGCGCCGTGTTTCATGGCCCTTGTCTCAAGGACCCATGCAGCGGGGCAAGGTGGCTTTCGCCTATAAAATCGCTGGCTTTTGGCTGCAGGCGCATATCGGCGTGTGCAAGAAGCCCAAAAGCGAACAGGCCCGTCTTCCAACTTTCATTGCGTAGAGAGCGCCCATATGCTGATTTCGTCCAGAGTTCCGTCGCGAGTGCCGGGTCGTACCTATTTGCGGATAGCCCGACCTGTGGCCATTGCCGCCTTCAGCCTGGGGGCCGCTTTGTGCGGGGCGTTTGCCCATGCGTCGCAGGAGGCGGTGGACGAGGTCTCCCGGCTGCTGGAGCAGGGCAAGGCGCCCCAGGCCGCCAAGCAGGCCGAGGCCTACCTCAAGCAGAACCCGGCCGATGTGCAGATGCGCTTTCTGCAGGGCGTGATCGCGGCGGAGCAGCGCCAGAACGCCCAGGCCATCAAGATCTTCACTGCGCTGACCCGTGATTACCCCAGCCTGCCCGAGCCCTACAACAACCTGGCCGTGCTCTACGCAGCCGAGGGCCAGGAGCGCAAGGCCTCGGAAGTGCTGGAGCAGGCCATTCGCACCAACCCCAGCTACGCCACGGCGCATGAGAACCTGGGCGACCTGTATGCGCGCATGGCCAGCGATGCCTATGCCAAGGCCTTGCAACTGGACGGATCGCGCCAGGCCATCCAGCCCAAGCTGGCCCTGATCACGCAGATCTTCCCCAAGCAGGGCGGCGCCCAGGTCAAGACGGCCCAGGCCACGGCAACGGCAACTGCCGCCTCGACCAAGGTGGCCGATGCCAAGGCAGCCCAGGCCCGCGAAGCCGACGCCAAGCTGGCCGAGACCCGCGCCGCCGAAGCCAAGGCCGCAGAGGCCAAGGCTGCCGAATTCAAGGCCGCTGAAGTGAAGGCCGCCGATGCCAAGGCCGCCCAGGCCAAGGCGGCGGAAGCCAAGGCAGCGGAAGCCAAGGCTGCCGAGGCCAAGGCTGCAGAAGCCAAGCTGGCCCAGGCCAAGGCGGCGGAAGCCAAGGCGGCAGAGGCCAAGCTGGCCCAGGAAAAGGCAGCTCAGGCCGCACAGGACAAGGCCCGCGCGGCCGAGGAAGCCAGGCAGGCAGCGGCCAAGGCCGCGGCTCCGGCCACCGCAGCAGCCGCCACCGCAGCCGCCGCCACCGCAGCCGCCGCCACCGCCGTGGCCGCCGCCGAGCCTGCCAAGGCAGCGCCTGCCGTCGATGAGAAGAAGGCCGCACAATCGGCTGCCGCGCAGGAAGTGGAAGCCGCCGTCAAGGCCTGGTCCACCGCATGGGCCGGCCAGGACATGGACCGCTACCTGGACGCCTACAGCGACCACTTCTCCCCGGCCGATGGCAGCAGCCTGGCCAAGTGGAAGGAACAGCGCCGCCAGCGCATCGTTGGCCGCACCGCCATCGTCGTCAATGTGCGCGACCTGAAGGTGACCGTGGATGGCGACAAGGCCACGGCCCAGTTCCGCCAGTACTACGCATCGGGCGCGCTCAAGACCACTACCCGCAAGACCCTGCGCATGCAGCGCGAAAAGGGACAATGGCGCATCACCCATGAAGGAACCGGCTCCTGATGCCTGAAAAAGCGCGTCCCCTGGCACTGCCACCCACCGGCCTGCTGCGCCTGCATGCGCGGGCCGCCGGGGTGGCCGTGCTGCTGGTCGCGCTGTCCGCGGTGTCGTTCAGCCCGGCAGCCCATGCCAAGCAGGCCAAGGCCAAGGCCTCCAAAACGGCAGCTGCCAAGCCTGCCTCCGGCAAGGCGGGCGCCGCCAGGCTGCGCGCGGCATCGGGCAAGCCTGCCCTGGCCGCCGCTGCGGTGGCCACGGCGGGCGGTGCCGCTGCCGTGGCAGCCACCCATGCCAAGGCCGCCGCCCCCGTACAGCAAAGCCAGGCGGAGGCCCGCCTGCTGGCCATCATCCGCCAGGTGGAGCAGCGGGATCTGGACGGCGCGCTGAAAGCCGCCGGCGATCTCACTGCCGAGGTTCCCAATTTCCGCGCAGCCCAGCTGGTGTATGCCGACCTGCTGCGCTTCAAGACCGGCCGTGCCGGCGAGGTGCTGGCGGGCACGCCCGTCGCCGCCTCCTCCGCCCCCGGCCATCCGGGCCAGGGCGTGCTGGTGCGGCACAACCTGTCCGTGGGCAGTGTCGCGCGGCTGGAAGGCCCGGCCAGTCCCACGCAGGCCCAGCTGCAGGATCTGCAAAACGAACTCAAGCGCCGCCTGCAGGCCGACAGCGGCGCGCCGCCCGCGGGCTCCGTTCCGGGCGAGTTCCTGATGCTGGGCGCGTCGGTGCGGCATGCGATTGCCATCGACGCCAGCAAGTCACGGCTGTACCTGTTCGCCCATGAGGCGGGCGGGCTGCGGCTGGTGGGGGATTTCTATGTCTCCGTGGGCAAGCTGGGCACGGACAAATGGCAGGAAGGCGACCAGCGCACGCCGCTGGGCATCTACTTCGTGGGCCGCCACATCCCCGGACCCCGGCTGCCGGAGTTCTATGGCAAGGGCGCGCTCACGGTCAACTTTCCCAACGACTGGGACAAGGCTGTGGGCCGCTCGGGCAGCGGCATCTGGCTGCATGGCTCGCCGCCCGACCAGTTCTCGCGCGCGCCCGAGGCCAGCGATGGCTGCCTGGTGCTGGCCAACCCCGACCTCACCTTGCTCATGCAGACCGTGGACCGGCAGACGCCGGTGCTGATCCGCGAGAAGCTGCAGTGGGTGGCCCCCAAGGCCCAGGCCCAGCAGAAGGCGGCAGATGCCTTTGTGCGTGTCGTCGAGGAATGGAAGAGCGCCTGGGACGGGGCCGACCCGCGCAAGCTGGCCGCGCTCTACGCGCCGGACCTGCTGCAGTCGCCCGCCTCGCGCGCATCGCAGGAACGGCTGGCCGCCTACCTGAACCGCCCCGGCGTGACGCTGCAGGACCTGTCCATCTATTCCTGGAAAGATGCCAAGGGAGAGATCCGCGTGGTCAACCTGCGCGCCAGCAGCAAGGCCTTCGCCGAAGGCCTGCCGCTGCGCCAGTACTGGCGCAAGACGGGCGGGCGCTGGCAGCTCTTTTCCGAAGACGTGATGGGCTGAATCGGGCCGAGTCCGGTTGCTCCCGATAGCGTCCGATAGCGCCAGGCGGGGCCCGGCTCAGATGGTCTCGTTCTTGCGGTTGCTGTCGAACCGCCGCTCCGCATCGAACAGATGCTGTATCAGCACATGCGAGGTCATGTTCACGCCGATCCCGCCAATCATGGCCGGCAGCAGGTACAGCGCCGTGGACAGCTCCGAGACGAAGATGGCGTTGTCCGACAGCGACGGCGTCTGCCGGGCCGCCGATGCCAGGCTCTGCAGCAGGTAGACATCCACCCCCGCCATGGCCACCAGGGCCAGCCCGAACAGCAGCACCGTGGTGCGCGAGATGCTGCGCTTGGCCAGCAGGGCCGCGTAGATGGCGCAGGGAAGAACGACCGAGAAAACCACCAGGCTCCAGAATCTGGCTTCGGTGAAGACGGTGGTGCTGATGCGCAAGGCGTTCATCGGTGCGGTCCTTTGGGCGACCAATATGCCGGGCTTGCGTAAACGCCCGGTGAACGGCAGGCAAACCAGCGGTTCCACATGCAACCAGCCGCGCCGGCCAGCGGCAGCCGACTGCAGCAATCACAAGATCAGGCCTGCCGCACCAGGTAGGCGGGCAGCTGCGTCTCAGGCAGCACGGCCAGCACCTTGAGCTGCAGCTGGGCGCGCTTGCGCGCCTGGGCCAGATAGTCCTGCAGCGCCTGTGCGGCCCGCTCGAACTCCCCCTCCCACAAGGCATCGACGACCTGCCGGCAGTTCTCTGTCAGCGGCGGGTTGGGCGATTGCGGAAACATGCGGCAGAAGGTGCTGTGGATCAGCCAGGGCATCTGGCACTGCTGCAGCATGCCCACCAGCTTGTCGTTGGGATGCCGGGCCAGGAAGTCGCCATGCAGGTGCTGCTCCACGCGCTGTTCCAGGCGCTGCTCCGGGCGCAATGGTTCCTGCGTGTCCGGAACACCTGGCGCTGTCGCGCCTTGCAGGCCTTGGCGCAGGCTGGCGAGCATCTCCCTGTCCAGGCGCGGCCCGCTTTCGCGCAGCGCTGCGGGCGCCAGCAAGGCGAGCAGCTCGAAGTCCTGGTTCACCGCGCGTGCCGTCAGCGCGGCCACACGCCAGGCGGCGTAGGTGCTTTTCTCTACCAGCCCTCTATCTACCAGCCGGCTCAGCACTTCGCGCAGGGCCACGCGGTTGACGTTGAAGTGGTCCATGGCGGCGCTCTCATCGATCTGAAAGCGCCCGAAGATCATGGCGATGGAGATGGACTGCTCCAGCTCGTCGTGGATGCGCTCGCTTTCCGATGGAATGTGGATCGTGGCCTGGCCCGCCTCCAGGCCCAGGGCCTGCGCGTCCAGTGTCAGGCGCTGGGGCTGCACGGCCTGCCCGGGCCGGGCGACCAGGTAGCCGCGTCCGTCGAAGGTGCTCAGCAGCCCTTCGGCATGCAGCAGCTCGAAGGCCTTGCGCACGGGAATGCGGCTGGTGCCGAAGACCTTGGCCACCGGTCCCTCCAGCAGCACCAAGCCGGGCGCCACCCGCTGCTCGACGATGGCCTGGCGCAGGCGCTGGCGTATCAGTTCATAGCGCAGCCGGCGCTCGGAATCGCCAGATTCGCCGGGCTCGCCGGTCTCTTCGTCCCGCGCAGTCTGCGTGGATGCTTGTGTGGCTCTTCTCATTCCTGCTTCATCTGCGTGTGCGTGTGCGTGTGCCGCCGCCAGCGGGGGCCGTCATCGGGCAGGACTATACGGCGCGCGCACGGCGCAGCAGCGTGGCCCACTGGCGCACCAGGTAGTTGTGCTCGTCCATGACGGTGTTCCAGACGGCGATGCGACCCAGACGCTGCTCGTAGGAGCCGCCGTCGCGCACGCTGCCGCGCGGGACCACGAGCTGGCCGTCGGTGCCCTGCAGGTCTTCGGCGGCAGGCAGGCCGGCGTACCAGTAGTCCCATTCGCTGGCGCTCAGGTACTCGCGCGTGCGCAGCGGGTTGGAGATGTAGTAGCCCTGCCGCGCCATCGCGGCACCGGGCCAGCCGGATTGCCACCAGTTCAGGTACCGGTAGGCGGCGTCCAGCGTGTCGCCCCTGGCCTGGCTGGAGATGCCCAGGCCGCCGTACCAGGCGCGGTAGCCTTCGCGCGGACAGGCCAGCCGGTAGTCCAGCCCCGCCGCGCGGTAGTGGCCCATGGCCGGCGACCAGTGGCTCTGGATGGCAACGCCTGCATCGATCATCAGCCGTGCCGCATCGGCGTAGTTGCCCCAGAAGCCCCGGAACTGCTCGGACTCCTGCCGCTGCAGCAGCACGGCCATCATCCGGTCGATTTCCTCCAGCCCCAGGTTGCTGATGTCGCCGAAACGCATGTCGCCGCTGGCCTGCAGGGCAAGGGCCGCGTCCAGCGCGCCGATGGCGGCATCGGCCTGCAGCGCAGCACGCCCTCGGCAGGCGGGGGAGACCAGCCAGGACCAGCTTTCCTCGGCCTGGTCGAACAGCGCGGGCAGGGCGGCGGGCAGGTAGACAAAGCTGTCGACGTTGTGCGTGAGCGGCAGCATGGAGATATGCGCGCTGGGCACATCGCTGACGCTGCCATCGGCCTGCACATACAGGCGCGTGACAGGATTGCAGCCCGCGCCAAAGGCCGCCTGCGGCGTGATGCGGCCGGTGCGGGGCAGGGCGTTGACCTCGTCCCAACAGGTCAGGCGCGCCGTGTCGATGGGCTGCAGGGTGCCGGTGGGCCACAGGAAATCCACGCTGTGGAACCACTGGTCGTACAGGTCGAAGCTGTCCTGGCGCATCACGGCCTGGCGCTGGGCGTCGAAGCCGTCCAGCACCTCGAAATGGATGCGTATGCCCAGGTCCTGCTGCGCACGCTGGCGCAGGGCTTCGGTCAGCGTCACCGAGGTGCCGAGGACACGCAGTTCGGGATCGTTCTTGCGCATGTTGCGGTCCTTGCCGTGGAGGTTCACGCAGTGTGGAGTGAGGGACTTGCCGGGGTCTGGCTGCCATTGTCCTGCGAGTGGAGGCGGTAGAACGATTGGAACGATTGCCAGGAGGCCCTGACATGCTGCTCATCGAGCCCGGCCGTGATGAAGACCAGGCGGGAGCGCCTGTCCTCGCCCGGCCACTCGGGCAAATGCTCGGGGGCGTGCATGAGATGGCCCATGCCGTGCAGCGCCGTGGGCTGCCCCTGCGGCCAGCCATCCGCGGCCACGGCCACCAGTCCCTTCAGGCGCAGCAGCCGGTCGCCATGGCGGTGCAGCAGCATGGTCAGCCACAGGGTGAGAACGCACCAGTCCACCGGGCTGTCAAGTTCCAGGCAGAACGCCTGGGCGCCTGCGTGCAGACCCTGGCCCTGGCGCTGGCCCCTGCGGCCGCGCGGCGTGCCGGCAATGGCGCGTGCCAGCCAATCGGTTTGCAGAGCATGGGATTCCTGCATCTGCCAGGCAGGCGGTACCGCTGCGCCAAGGCCGCAGGTGACGATGCTGGCCAGGGGATTGATCTGCGCCAGTTGCGCACGCTGTGCCTCGGCCTGCTGTGGCGTGGCCAGGTCGGTCTTGCTCAGGTACAGCCGGTCGGCCGCCGCGACCTGGGCCAGCCATTCGGGGCGCCGGGACTGCTGCCACGGGGCATGCAGTGCATCGACCACGGTGGAGATGAAGGCCGGCCTGAAGATCTGGCGCAGCTGCGCATCGCCGATCAGGGTGGCGATCACAGGGCCGGGCGCGGCCAGCCCCGTGGTCTCCATCAGCACCCTTTGAAAAGGCGGCAGCTCGCCGCGCAGGCGGCGCTGGTGCAGGCGCCACAAAGCGTCCTTGAGTTCGCCGCGTATGGCGCAGCAGACGCAGCCGTTGTCCAGCAGCACCGTGTCGGCGTCTATGCGGCCCACCAGCAGATGGTCCAGCCCCACGGCCCCGAATTCGTTGATGAGCACCGCAGTCTCGCCCGCGGGCGAGTCCTGCAGCCATTGCCTGAGCAGCGTGGTCTTGCCGCTGCCCAGAAAGCCTGTGAGCACGCCCACGGGCAGCCGCTCGCCGTGGTGGTCCGTCAGGCCGCTCATGGCGCCTGCTCCCTGTGTTCCTGCGCTGGTGCACGCCCTTGTGACTGCACTTGTGCCTGCTCTTGTGCCTGCGCCGGCTGCCACGGCATGGCCAGCGGATCCAGGGCACGGCCCAGCATCTGCTCGGCGGCGGGCCACAGCGCGCCGAAATCGGCAATCAGCACGCTGGCCCCCGTGGGGCCGGCCAGTACATAGGACTGGCCATGGAAATCGCTGAGCCGCAGCCGCCACAGCGCCAGCAGCCGGTTGGCGCGCGCAATCTGAATCAGCCGCTGGCGGCGCCCGGCCGATCCGGCTGGCGCCTGGCTCCAGTGGCCGGAGCCCTGCAGCAAACCGCACATTCCACACATGACAGAAACCCTTTCGGTTGCGAATGGAGCCGCCTGCGAAACTGGCGCAGCCAAAGAGCAGAGACACCGAGGAAGGGCCTATGCCGGCCGCGCCGCCCCGCACCGAGGGTGTCGCCGGCTGCCCGTACGCCCCCCTCCGAAGAGAGGGGGAAGGCGCGAAGCGACTCAGGGGGTGCTTCTTTTCACGGCATGACATCGCCGGAATTGGGCCCCAGCGTCTGTCCCACATACAGATTGCCACCGGGATCGGAGGCCAGCAGCACCGCCGTGGGCGCCACTTCGTCGGCGCGGCCGAAGCGGCCCAGCGGCAGGCTGGCCTCCTTGGCGCGCTTCCAGTCCGCGCTGATGCCATCGACCAGCGGCGTGGCGATGGGGCCGGGGGCAATGGCGTTGACCAGGACGTTGTCGGGTGCCACTTCCAGCGCCAGCGACTTGGTGAAGCCGATCACGCCGGCCTTGGCCGCCGCATAGTGGCTCAGCTCCACACCGCCCTTGATGCCCAGCTGCGATGCGATGTTGATGATGCGGCCCCAGCGCTGCGCCTGCATGTGCGGCACCGCGCGCCGCGCGCACAGGAAGACGCTGCGCAGGTCCACGCGCAGCATCTCGTCCCACATCGCGGTGGACATGTCGGCGCAGCGCGACTGGGTGAGCATGCCGGCGTTGTTCACCAGGATGTCGATGCCGCCGAAGGCCTGCACGCAGCGGTCGACGATGCGGTGGGCCGTGGACTCGTCGCCCACGTCGCCGATCACGGTTTCGGCCTGCGCGCCCAGCGCGCGGCAGCGCCGGGCCACGCTGTCGGCGCGGGCGGCATCGATGTCGGCCAGCAACAGCTGCGCGCCGGCCTGCGCATAGGCCAGGGCGATGGCCTCGCCGATGCCGCTGCCGGCGCCTGTCACGACGGCGCGGCGGCCGTCCAGGGGCTTGGAGGTGTTCATGTCGGATGTCCTCAACTGGGCCAGCGCACGGTCAGGCCGCCGTCGGCAATGATGGATTGGCCGGTGATGTAGGAGGCCTCCTCGCTGGTCAGGAAGCGGATCAGGGCGGCGATTTCGCGGGCCTGCCCCACGCGTCCCAGCGGGATGCCCCTGGCCGCCTGCGCCAGCCCCTCCGGCCCCAGCGAGTTGACCGGGTCCAGCGATTGCGGCGTCTCGATCAGGCCCGGAATCACGGCATTGCAGCGTATGCCGCGCGGTGCCAGCTCCATGGCCACGGCGCGGCACAGCCCGGGCACGCCTGCCTTGGCGGCTGCATAGTGGGCATGCTGCTCCCAGCCGTAGACGCCACCTGCAATGGAGGAGACGGCCACCATGGCCCCGCCTGCAGCCATGTGGCGCGCACTGGCCCGGAAGGTGCGCATCACGCCGCCCAGGTCGATGTTGATGACCTCCAGCCACTGCGCATCGCTCATCTCGGTCAGGGCCGCCTGGCGCAGCAAACCCGCATTGGCGACGGCGAAGTCCAGCCGGCCGAAGCGGTCCACGGCGACCCGGGCCAGGTGCTCGACCTGTTCGGCATCGCCCACATCGACCGCCTCCATGACGCACCGCCCGCCCGCGCGTTCGACGAGTTCCAGGGTCTGGCCGGGATCGTGAGGATCCCGGGGGTAGTAGCTGCCGGCCACGGCAATGCCTGCCTGCGCATAGGCCACGGCCAGCGCCTGGCCGATGCCGCTGGCGGCGCCCGTGACGAGGGCCACCTTGTTGCTGGGGGTGTCCGGGGTCATGGCGGCCTCACTTCACGGTCTCGGGATCGACATGGGGCGCCAGAAACATCAGCAGGCCCGAGGCCGCGCAGGGAATGGCGCCCCAGTACAGTGCCGCCTGCACCCAGTCCGCCCCCTGCGACAGCGTCCAGGTCACGCCGAAGCCTGCCGCGATTGCGCCCACCTGGCCCATGGCGTTGACGAAGGAGCTGGCCGTGGCACGGATGTGGCTGGGAAAGCTCTCGCCAATCAGGAACAGGGCGGCTGCATAGGGGCCGATCAGGAAGAACAGCCCCAGCGAGTACAGCGGCACGATGCGCCAGAAGTCGCCCGAGGGCGCGTTCAGCATGAGCGCGAAGGCCAGGCCACCCAGCATCCAGCCGATGGCCACGGCGTTGCGCCGGCCTATGCGGTCACCGAGCCAGCCGTGGAAGACATAGCCCAGAAAGCCCGCGAGATTGGAGATGATGAGCACCTGCAGCGCGCTGGAGAAATCCACGCCCTTGCCCGGCGTGCCGCCCGCGCCGCCCAGCACCGAGGTGCCCAGCACCGCGAAGATCACGATGGCGAACCAGTTCAGGAAAAAGCCCAGGGCCAGCGACAGCGTGGGCCGCAGCGAAGCACCGCGGAACATGGCCGACAGGCCGGTGTGCTGCTCCTGCTGTGGGCTGGCGCCATGCTCCTGCGCCAGGCGCATGGCCTCTGCCTCGCGCCCGGCGCGGCGCAGATCGGCCACGCGCCGCGCGGTCAGGAACTGGGGCGTTTCCACCAGCCGTCGGCCCAGCACGGCGATCACCAGGGCCGGGAACATGGCGAACACGAAGGACAGCGCCCAGCCGCCGCCCTGGCCGAACCAGCGCTCGCCCAGCGGATACAGCAGGGCCACCAGCACGGCCGTGAGCACGGCGCCCACGGGCCAGCCGCCCTGCACCAGCGAGTAGATGAAGCCGCGCCGCCGCAGCGAGGCCGGGTCGGTATAGACCAGGGAGAACAGCTCGCTCAGGTAGGTGGCGTTGATGCTTTGCTCGGCATAGCCCAGGCCCGCCAGCGAGCGCACCACGATCAGCAGCACGAAGCCCAGGCCCGCCGACAGCCCGATCACCCAGCCGGCCAGCGCCGTCAGTCCCGAGCACAGCGCGGCGCCTGCCACGGCGATGATGATGCCCTTGCGCCGCCCCAGCCGGTCCGCAATGGGGCCGATGGCAAAGGCCACGATCACCGTGCCCAGCGTCACCCAGGTGTTCAGCCGCGCCTGCTGCTCGGCGCTCCACTGGAAGTGCTCGCCCAGTTGCGGCAGCAGGGTGCCGAAGAGGATGAAGTCGTAGACGGCAAAGACCCAGGCGAAAAAGCAGACCCAGGTGGCGTAGCTGACCTGCCTGCGCGTCACGGTGGGCGCGGTCCAGGGGGCGTCGATGCCGGCCGGGGCCGGATGGCCGGCGCCTGGGGCGTCGGATGCAATGGCGGAGGTATTCATGGTGTCCTCGCTGAGGTGGGATGCGGCATCAACGCGGCTGGCGGTGCAGGAAGTCGTCGGCGATCTGGTCGCACGTCATGAAGCGCACGCCCTCATGCGACTGGAAATGCTCGATCAGGCGCTCCAGCATCAGCAGCACCTGGGGGCGGCCGGAGACATCGGGGTGGATGGTGATGGGGAAGACCGCGTAGTCGTGCTCGCGGTAGACCCAGTCGAACTGGTCGCGCCACATCTGCTCTATGTCGCGCGGATTGACGAAGCCGTGGCTGTTGGGCGACTTCTTGATGAACATCATGGGCGGCAGGTCGTCCAGATACCAGTTGGCGGGGATCTCGACCAGCCGTGTCTCCTTGCCGCGCACAAGGGGCTTCATCCAGGTGTCCGGATGCTTGCTGTAGTCGATGCGGGTCCACTGGTCGCCCACGCGCACGTAGTACGGGTGGAAGTCGTTGTGCATCAGGCTGTGGTCGTACTTGATGCCTTTCTTGAGCAGCAGCTCGTTGGTGACCGGGCTGAATTCCCACCACGGAGCGACGTAGCCCGTGGGCGCGCGGCCTGCCAGCCGCGTGATGACTTCGATGCTGCGGTCCAGCACGGCCTCTTCCTGCTCGGGCGTCATGGCAATCGGGTTCTCATGGCTGTAGCCGTGGATGCCGATTTCGTGGCCCGCGTCCACCACTGCCTTCATCTGCTCGGGAAAGGTCTCGGCAGAGTGGCCCGGAATGAACCAGGTGGTCTTCAGGCCGTATTTGTGGAACAGCTTGAGCAGTCGCAGCGAGCCGACCTCGCCCGCGAACATGCCGCGCGAGATGTCGTCGGGCGAGTCCTCCCCGCCATACGAACCGAGCCAGCCGCCGACGGCATCGACGTCCACGCCAAACGTGATCTGGATTTCCTTGCTCATGTCATGCACTCCTATCAATGGGAACGGTGGAGGGGGAAAGAACCTGTTCGACGCTCAGCGCAATGCGCAGCAGCCGGTCGTCATCGCCCCGGGAGCGCATGAGCTGCAGGCCCGTGGGCAGAAACGCAGGCCTGCCGTCCAGGCCGGGAATGCGCTGCACGCCGCTGGGCAGGGCCACGGCCGGCGTGTCCAGGTAGCTGCCGGGCATGGTCAGCCGCAGCGTGGCGAGGTTGGTTTCGGCAAACAGCCTGTCGTCGTCCAGCAGCGGCAGCAGCAGGGGGGCGGTGTGGCCCGTGGTGGGCAGCACCAGGGTGGCATCGCCCAGCTCCTGCGCGAACAAGGCCATCAGTGGTGCGCGCTGGGCGATCAATGTCCGGTAGCTGTCAGGACTCAGATGCCTGGCCGCCTCCAGGCGCTGGCGCACGCGCGGGTCCATGCGTGCGGCCTGATCGGCATCGTCCAGGCGTGCGCGGTGGGTGGCAAAGGCTTCATGGGCGCCCAGCCAGCCATGGCGCCGGGTCAGCGTCCGTACGGCGCGCAGGCTGCGCAGCGTGCGGCGCTCCACGCGGGCACCCCGGGTCTCCAGCAAGGCCAGGGAGGACAGGAGGTTGTTGCGCACGGGAGCTTGCACGCGGTCGTCATCCAGAAGGCTGAGGTCCGTGCAGAACACCTGATTGCGCAGGTCCGCGGCGGGGGATGCGTTGGCATGGCCGTCGTCGGTCAGCCCGCGCAGCACGCGGTCCAGCGCCATGCAGTCGGCCACGCTCAGGGCCAGCGGCCCCAGGGTGTCCAGGGACGGCGCCAGCGCAAACACGCCCTGCAGGCAATAGCGCCCCCTGCTGGCGCGATAGCCCACCAGCCCGTTGAAGGCGGCGGGAATGCGCACGGACCCCGCCGTGTCCGTGCCCATGGCCAGCGGCCCGCACCCCAGGGCCACGGCCAGCGCAGCGCCGCTGGACGAGCCCCCGGGCGCCCGGTCGTGGCCTCCCTCATGTGCAAACACCGGCGTGCCGAAGCAGGGATTGAGCCCCAGGCCCGAGTAGGCGAACTCACTGAGATTGGTCTTGCCTAGGCAGACCATGCCGGCCGCTGCGGCAAGCGCAACCACGGCGGCGTCGGCCCGGGCTGGCGCGGCCGACTGCAGCAGGGCCGAGGCCGCCGTGGTCGGCGTGCCGCGCACGTCGAACAAGTCCTTCCAGCTGATGGGGATGCCGTCCAGCGGCCCCAGCGGCCGGCCCGCGCGCCAGCGCTCGGTGGACTGCCGGGCCTCCTCGAGCGCGCGGTCCGCCGTGATGCGCGTGAACACGGACTGGCTTGCGCAGGCAACCCGCAGGCAGTGCTCGGTGGCTTGCATGGGCGTCAGCGTGCCGGCTGCATAGGCCGCATGCAGTTCGGAGGCCGAGGAAGGCGCCGTCTGGCAGCCATTGGTTTTCATTGAATTTGAATGTTGATGTCAAAGTTCATTTTTTGATTCTAGTGAGCGCCTGCATCCAGCGTCCGGGTGGTTACCCGGGGGATGTGGCGCTGTTGATGGGTGGAGAAAGCTGCGTGCGCTGTCTGTGGGCGCCTGCCATGCCTTGAAGCCCTGGTGGACGGTGCCATTGCCCGAGCAAGGCAATGCGGCATTGGCTGCGTAACCGTGACTCAGCCAGCACCGCCGAAAATCACGGCGCATTGACCTGAAAGCACACGCCCATGCCCAAGAAGCCCAAGAAGTCCCACAGCGAATACTTGCTCGAACAGCATCCCGAGCTGCACGCGCTTTTTCCGTACTACGAATCCCTGGGTATGGCCGAGCCCGTGCTATGGGCTCTGAGCGAAAGCCGCGGAGAGCCCACCGTGGCAATGGCGGCACTGGTTCACGGGTTGTGCAGCGAGGTATCGGCCGCCGGAGACAGCCGCTGGCTGGAGCAGTTGCACCAAGGAGATCTGAACGTCAACGAAGGCCCGTTGCTCAGCGATGCGCAGCAGGCGCTGGGCCGCCTGCGCGCGTTGGGCATTACCGACGACTTGCTGATGCCCCTGGTGCGCGCGGCACAGGCGCATGCTGTCAATGACATCGCAGCCATGATCGACATGGGGCCGCAGATCTCCTGTCTGCCTTTGCCGCAAGGCAGGCAAGCGCACTGGCAGTTGTTCGATGTGGACGTCGAAGACGGCGAAACCCCGGGCAAGGGTTTGAGCGGCTTTGCCATCGATGTGCGGCACGTGCTGGTTCGCTAGTGCCCGGCCCAGCCATCACCCTGTTCAGCTTGGGATGCAGCTGCCCGCATCTTCCTCCGGCAGGGTGACACGCCAGAAGAGGGATGGAAATCCTTCTCCCACCGGCTGATGGCCGGGCGGCTGCGATGCCGCCAGTTGCAGGTGCAGCACGCCGCAGGCATCCACCATGTGCTGGGAAATCCAGGGGCTGATGTCCATGCGGCCATCGATCAGCACCAGGGGCTTTTCGCGCAGCTTCAGGGCCAGGGCCTTGGCCTCGGCCGTGGGGCCTGCGATCACGCGGATGTCGCCGCCCAGCGCTTCGCGCGCGGGTTCGGCAAGCGCCTGGCTCAAGGCCTTTGAATCGAAGTTTCTCCAGTGCCGGCTGTTAAGCCGCAGTTCACTGCGCGCCGAGGTCATCTGGGCCACGAGCAGCAAGGCCAGTTGAAGTGCCACGAAGCACTTGATGGCGGTGGTGATCGATATGCGCGACGGCTGCAGCCTGGCACCGGCCAGCTCCATGGCGACGGGAACGGCCAGCAGCAGAAAGGGCGTGCCCCAGTGCAGCTGCAGCGACGAGCCCGCAAAGATGCCTATGGCACAGGTCAGCACGATGGGCGTGAGGCCAAAGCACAGGATCAGCGCGCGCGATGCATCGGCTGTCCCGGGACGCTGCGGTGTGTCCTGCGGCGCAAGGCGGCTGCGGCGGTGCAGGGCTATCACCAGTCCCAGCAGCATCCAGGCGAGCAATGCACGGTTGAGCAGCTGGTCGGCCAGCCAGTGCAGCGTATTGAGCAGTCTTGCGCCGCCGCCCAGGCTGGCGCCCAGCGAGGATTCGGTGGCATAGCGGATGGGGCCGAAGTCGTTCAGGAAAAGCCAGTACAGGTGCGGCGAGATGATGGCCAGCGAGATGGCTGCCGCCAGCAGCAGGCCGATCATGTGGACCCGCTCGCGCCAGGCGCCTGACGCCAGCCAGAACAGGAATACCGCCACGGCGGCCAGGATCATCTGGTACTTGGCCAGTGCGCCCAGCCCCAGGCAGCAGCCCAGGGCGGCCCACCAGCGCAGCTGCCTGCTGCCCACCGCACGCCACACCAGCAGGGCGCTGGCCGCGAAGAAGGGCATCAGCACGACTTCATGGTTGAAGAAGTGCATCCGCTCGTTGTAGTACGTGATGCACATGGCTGCCAACAGGGCCAGCGTGGCGTAGCGGCTGCCGCGCAAGTCGTTCAGCAGCTTCCAGAAGAGGAACAGGCCCGCCAGCGTGAAAAGCGCGCCGGTGGCGTAGCTGGTGCGCGCAGACAGCCCGAACAGATGGACCGGCACCGAAAGCAGCCAGGTCGGCAGGGGCGGGTGCTTGTAGTAGCCCCATTCCAGGCTGTGCACCCAGGTCAGCTGTTCGAGGTTGTCCTTGGGTGCGGTGAGGCTGGAGCTGTCGATCTGCAGCAGCCAGGCCACGGCAAAGACCAGCAGGCCGATGGCGATCTTGAGTGCGAGTGAAAGCGACGGAGCGGCCAGGGCCAGCGGAGCGCTTCGCGTGATCGCGCTCGCTGCTTGAGAGGAAACAGGAGAGGTCATGACAGAGGCCGGCAGCGGAGAGAAGTGCGCTGGCACAAGGGAAATTCCCAGGGAGACGGTCGAACGGGAGCTTCAGCGTTGGCTACGGACTCTTGGCTTACGCGGGCGCTAGAAGCCCGGCAGCTTATGTCTGGCTGGTTAATCTAATGTAAAGACTGTGTGAAGAATGTGTGGAGACCGTTGCCTGCGGTCTCACGGCGGGCTGCGTGGCTGCAGCCCGGGGGCAGGGCGCTGGTTGAACCTGCCTGGCGCGCGATGGACAAGAAAAAAGCGCCTGGGCAGGCGCTTTGTTTCTGATCATCTGGATCTGGCGGAGGCTGTACCTTGCGGACAACATTCGCAAGGTACTACGAACGATAGCTGGGCTTCGTCCGCTTGTAGACAAGGCGCTTAACAACACTGTCCGACACCCCGTAGCGTTGACCCACACCCTTTAGCGTGTAGAGCCCCGATGCATAAGCATCAACGATTGCCGCAGCAGTCTCAGCATCGACGGACAACGATCTTCCGCAGTGAACACCACGCGCCATCGCTTCGCGCTGCCCGGCCACAGTCCTCTCCCGGATCAAGGTGCGCTCAAACTCCGCCATCGCCCCCAGGATTTGCAGCATCAAACGACCGGCAGCCGAGCCAGTGTCTATAGGCTCAGTCAGTGACTTGATAGACGCTCCCGCACGCTCAACACGATCAAGGATCTTCAGCAGATCCGACAAAGACCGCGCAACTCTGTCGAGTTTGTAGAACACGAACTGGTCACCCGATCTCAGAGACCCCAGACACTCCCAAAGGACAGGTCGATCGATCCTCGCGCCACTGGCTTTCTCTTCGAACACCTTGAGAACGCCTGCCGCACGCATCGCCTCAATCTGTAGTGCGGTATCCTGATCCTGTGTAGATACGCGGGCATAGCCTACCAACATGGCAAACTCCTGTACTGTATGGATGCACAGATGCTATTGCCGCCAATACACAACACCAACAAACACCACATGTAGAAAAGCCAAGCACAACAAATCGACACCGGGAACGAAACCACAAAACGAAAAGGGCATGACTAGATAGCCAGCGCTCTCTAAAAACGACCCAAGCGCCCTAAACAGAGACAATCATGATCAGATGGCTACTGAAACTTTTTAGCAGGACACGACGCAGCAAAAACCTGATCAAGACGCGCCGTGAGCAGGAGCGCTTTGACGTTCGATCGATTCAGTACGATCCGAAGAACTACCGCCGTCAACGAGGACAGGCTCCGCATCGTAAGGATTAAATGGCCGCTGGATGCGCCACTCATTACATGCATCACTGCTAACGTCCAGCAAACGACGCGAACCGTTAAAACACACGCAGTGGTCATTGATACACATCGCTCCAGTGATCAAAGGCATAGCAACAACCCGCCGAATCTCATCGTATGCAGGAGCAGTCCAGGGCCGATCAGAAAGCCTAGGAATAAATGCGACGCGCTCATCAGGAGCAACGACAGGCGAAGAGACCGTATTAACTGGAATATCCTGCCGGGACGGCTGAACTGATGCATTAGGCGTCACAGAAACCGGCTCTGGCGCCACAGGATGCAGACGGGCATTGATGGCCCTGTATGCAAACCAGGACATGACAAATACTGTCAAAAGCGCTGCAATCATCACAACAAGCATCCACGGAAATGACCTGACGGGTTTGACGTGAATACTTGCGCTTTTGTACTTCCCAAATACGCTTTTTGGAAGCCTATAGCGCTTTTTAATCGGCGCATTTTTCCAGCCGGTACGGCAATTATCTGCACACTCAGGCCACTCATACCACCAGCGACCAAGAATACCAAGATCACGCAAATGCACATGCCGGCCGATTAGCGCGCGCACATTAGCATGAATGAGATTCGGCCCCTGCGTGATGATGTAGAAATCTAGACCGCGATGGCGGTGCGTTTCAAGCAACGCGATCATGTCAGGTATCTTCTGGCCAGGACCAGAAGGCCGCCATATCCGCTGAACCTCATCAATGATGATGACGGAGCCATCGGGAACCGTTTCATGCCATTTTTCAGGCTCTGTCAATTCGATATGCGGAATGAGCAATTCAGGAATGCCATTCACATATAGCTGACGATCTTTACCAAGCTCTTCGAGCATGGACACAAGGGCAGCACTCTTACCAGTACCAGGATTGCCAGTAATAAGAGTAAGCATTTATGCCCCCTGCCCAGTAGTCTGCAGCGCAAATCGCTTCATTACCATCCAGGCCAAACCAGAAACGATACCGCCGCTTGTGATCGACATGGCATCAAAAAACCCCGCCATGGCCAATAGCTGCAGCACCTCAGCACCAAGACCGGCAAACGCGCCCTGTATAGAGCTTATAGCATTAGTAATAGCAGTATCAGCACCCTCATACGTCGTATAGCCAAACCCAAGAGAGACAAGCACGCGAGATACCAAGGGCCATGATATTTTGGCAAGCCATTCTGCAATACCTTCCATTAGTCGCCCCTCCTAGTTAATCCGACAAACGCTAAAGCGGCCGACAACCAAGCAAAACCAATAAGGATTGGTCTTATTCCTGTGGCAAAGTCACAAAGCAAATCCCATTGAAACGCCATAGACTGCCCCATTATCTCGAACTGGCGAGGAGCAGGGCATGAGCCATTTTCCGGCCCAACGTTCTGTTTATCTATTCGCAGCGGAATAGTCTTTTTTGGCAATTCTTTAGCCTCGATATCACCAAGCTTTTTGCAAGCAAGAATATCGGGATACATATCACACAGACCGGGATCTTTCTCAGATGGCTTGTCACCATCACTAGGATTAGGATCTGACTTGGGGTTTGGATCAGGATTAGGGCTATCCACAGGCCTGTTTATAGGCTGCAAGTCAACCTGCCACGGTGCACCAGGAGCTGGGGACGGAACGACTCTGATCCCAGGCTGGAGATACGGACTATTGTTAGGCCCAGGTGCTGCACTAGGGTCATAGCTCGGATTTTGAACCGGGTTGCCAGTAGGAACAAATAGCGGCTGCGGCTGCATTGCCGGAGAGGGATTTATAACAGGCAAGTCGATAGGATAATCGAGAGGAATAATTCCGGGTAGCTTTTCAGGTAAAGGCGTATTTTCAAGAGATTCACGAACTTTGGGCTCATAGGGAACTACGATCGTCTCGGTAGTTTCGCTTCCAATTCTAATAACAGATCCCGCAATAGCAGTTGGACCGGCATGACAATCCGCCTTCGCAGGATTTCCAGGAACCATCACTGCCCAAACGTTAGAAAGGCGAGCATTGCAAGCAGCGTCAGGAGTTGGATACTGCCCATAACCATAAACATCGGTCCAATAGCCGTTCAGCACCTTCTTTTTTTGCAGCCACTTATTACCATCCCACTCGAATTCGGTTTGCTGCCACCACTCAACAGCAATAGGAAGCAATAACGCGGCAGCAACAGATAATCCACCCGTTAATGCGGCGCCTCCACCAATAGCGAGAGCCGAACCAACACGCCCTGCAAGAAATTTTGGAGCATTCTGCGCGAATCTCATTGACGCAGGAACAGAGATAGCACGACCACCAACATTCAGCGATGCAGTGGTTCTGACGGTATTGCCAACAAGACTAGAGCCGTTTGCAGCGTTGCCCAAATTAAAAGTGCCAGCAGATCCGCCGACACTAGTGGGACTCCAACCAACGGGAGGAGCCAATTGTGCGTAGCCAGCTATACACGCCCCCGAAAACGCACATGCGGCCAGAATTACCAACGCCCGCAAATCAGCCATACAGCCCCCAGGACACCAATAAAGGCAGCATAAAACTCAGGTGTTGCCATCATTACCCCCGTCACCAACATGAAAGACAGTACGCGCAATGAACATCAAGCCATAAACGACGATCCAAACGCCGCCAACCATCCAGCCGAGCGCAATCCCATCAGAAGCCTGAAGCAAACCGCACGGCTGGGCATCGAATGTGCTCACCACTTCGATCAGCGGGCCACCAGAGACAGGACGAAGGCCATATGTGATAGAGGTTGGATTTATGGACCTTAACTCAACAACATGAGCCGATCCGCCTTGTTGCACGATGCCGCCAATCTGCGAGCTGGCGACTATCTGCGCGGCCTGAATCTGAGTCGGGTAGCAAGCAGCACCCACCTGAAAAGAAGGCATTACAAACTCCGCGACTTAATAAAGCGGTGAGCAAACAAAGCCACACGGGCGGATAGCACCGCTGCAGATACCCATGCGGCATTGACGCCCATATCAACCAGCAGCGGCACTATCAATTGCATTACAGCCCCTTGCGGATGAACTTGAATGCGTAGACGGCCACGATGGCCGCCAGCACGATGCCCGCGACCTTCAGCGCATCAGTCGACAGACTGCCCAGAGCCGTCGTGACCTCGGTCGGCAGTTCGGCATGGGCATTTCCCATGGCCACAACAGCCAGGGCGGGAACAGCAGCGACGCGAGCGCCGTACTTGCGGGCAACGGAAAAGGTTTCTTCGAACATATAAAACTCCATTTGAAAAGAGAAACGATGCTGCGAATCAGCACCAGCAAACCCCGCACGCGAGACTTGCGGAAACCGCTCACTAGCCCTTTTCCAGTTGGTAGCAACGGAACACGACAGCCTCACCGCCGCAGTGGTCATGCACAGCATCCACAGCCGCCTCAGGCGTCGCGAATGGCGTTGCGTTGATGACGAGCGGGGTGAAGTCCACACCGCCCTCACCATCAGCGCGCAGGAACATGTAGTCGTCAGTCGACTGCACGTAGTAGCGTGGTGAGATTTGCATACGTGTTCCCGGGAACGTAATGCGATCTCTAACGGCCAGTAGTTAGGTAGCTGCAGCCGACTTAGAGCCGCCTGCAACCGCCTTCGGGGTGAGCTTGTGCATGACGGTCTTCATGGTCTTGCCATTGCTGACCATCTCCATTTCCACATCTGCCACGAAGGGGAAAGGAAGGTGCTTGTAGGCCTCGAATTCCGCGGCCGTGCCCAGGTTGAACTCGGTTGCAGATGCGCCCTTGGCGTTGCCCTTGGACGTGTCCAGGTCGATCAGGGCATAGACCTTGGTGCTGTCGTATGCCGTGCCGTTTTCGAGAGTGCCTTTGCTGGCCTTCATGCCCACGACCTGGATGGTTTGATTGAATCGCATGGTGTTTCCTTTGATCCGGCTTATTGCAAAAGACCCGCGCCGGCCGGTGCGGCGGGATTCATGAATTGGGTGAATTTGCTTAGAGCTTCAGTGACCCCGTGCGACATGGATTGCAGGCTCAGGCCGCGCAAGCTGCGAGGGACTTTCCGGTGAGCCTGATCAAGCACGATTCCGTGCAGCCAGTCCTCATCCGGCATGATTTTTGTGATCTGCGCAAGGCTTGGCGCGACGGTGCGAACGATCCAACGGACAAACTTGTCCGCTGATGCTTCACCCGCCTTAACGCTTGTTGGAATGACCGTTCCGGCATCCCGATCACAGAGCAATTTGAGAGCCTCATAGCCCCCTGCGTAGTACTCTGCCGCGTTGATGACAGCATCCCATGGGATGACCCGGCCAGCATTGCGAAGCTCCAGTTCAGCGCGCAGCCAGGACCCCGCGAAATTGCCGTACTGGTGATCTTTTTCGTAAAAGCGGGCAAGCTTTCCGGACTCGCGTTTTCCCACTTGGAATGTGCGGCTGTGACCGTGCAGCGGAATGTCATCGACGGTGCTACCGAGCTCCCACGCCCCATGCGTCGTGTACTTGGGCATGCGCTTGCGGTAGCTGAATTTGTGATCTTTGTAGAGGCCTACAACCTCTTCGATGGTCACTTCGCCAGCGAAAAAATCCTTAGCCGCATCGATGCGGGTGATGGTCGGCACCATGTCCGAAAAGTAGTCGTGGACGCGCTTTTCCCAGCCTGGACGGGCATGCGTACAGCCTTCGCCCTTGAGCGTGAAACAGATGGTTCCGCGCTGGCTTTCGCCGCCTGCGCTGACGCTGGCCACTTCGTGACCGTTTTCGTTGTCGACCGTATACGTGTGCTCGTAGTAGTCACGACCAGGACGCTCAATGCCCAGCTCGAAGCCGAGCAGGTTTGCGAATATCAGCGCGTAGTACTTGACTAGGTCACGGTCCTCAGACTCGCGCGGGATACGTTTCGTGTCCGGGATCAAATCGCGCTTAACGGTGAAGCGCAGGTAGTCAACAATGATGCCGTTTTGAGACTTGGCCTCAAGCTGGCGACGTTCGCACAGCAGCTTGACGCGACCGCCCTCGATGACGAGTTTTTCTTCGTTATTCATAACGCCCCGCGCCCTGAACTTTGTTTACCCCCGTGTTACTCGGGGGGGTATGAAGACGTGCCGCTGCGGCCGCGGCGCCTGCGCTAAAGCTGCATGTCACCGCGGCCGCAGCGGCATCACCCAAGGCTCCCGCATCGCAATTTCCAGCGGCAAACGAGGCAGGGCGCATCCCTTCGGGACCGGGCTCTATTGCTGCGCAACCAAGCCCCTTCGGGTCTCGGCCCATTCGGGTAACGATCCCTTGCGCGGAAGAACGAGCAGCAACGCCGATAGCAACGGGTACGTGTTGCACAAAGGTTGACATGGGGGGGTCTGCACCCCCATACCCCCAGCCCCGCAGAGCCGACACAAGGTCGGCATGCGGGTCCCCGGTTGTCTCCAGAACAGGGGGCGGCTTGAGTCAGCGCCTGATGAACAGCGCAAACAGTCATGCCGTGACCAGGACGGCAAGCGTGGAGATGAACGGTCATTGGCGCACCCCCTGCATAGCCTCGAGGCGGTAGAGCGCGGCCGTACTGCGGTCCGCATAGCGACCCGTGCGCGCGAACTGCGCGACCTGGGCAACGCAATCCTTGTATGCGCGCACTGACTGGACGTCAGCCTGCGCGATGCTTTTCGGAACAGGGCGCGAAATGGCAGCCTGAGCACGAATGCGCAGTTCCTGGCGGGATGCAATGAAATCGCTCATAGCGAAAACGCCGCCAAAAAGTCAACGGTCTGAAGAACCACACCGACACACACACACCAAATAGCCCAAAAGAAGACCCAGACCCAAGTAGGCATCATTGCAGCGCTCCATCACGGAGAGCGCCGTACAGACCCACCTGCTTCCAGTTGCGGTTGCATTCGGCGAAGCGAACCATGCTCTGCAGCAGCTCGTTTACCGAGCAGCCCAGCTCGGCAGCCGTCTCCCGAAGCTTGGCGATGATCTCGGGCTTGTCTGGGTAGTCAACGCGGGCCTTTGCAGCCCTGTACGCAGCCTTACGCGCCGCAGAGTCAGAATGCCTTGCAGCACGGCCCTTGCGCTTTTCGTTCCCGGTGCAGCCCTCATCGCTGCTCTGAGCCACCAGAGCCAGGACAGGCCTGGACACGACGGGGCTGCATTCAATCTCGGGGAAAACAAGCTGCGTAGCTGGCATGGGTGGCTCCATGGGTGGATAAAATCAACATTGAAATTTCATGTACATGAAAAATCTATGTAGACATGCTACAAGAGTAATTCTTGTAAGTCAACAACAAAAATTGTTGTATCCACGAGGAGCACTAGATGCCACTGATTGAGCTAATCGACAAAGCCGTAGCAGCAGCAGGAAGCCAAGTAAAACTGGCCGAAAAGATGGGGGTGAAGCAGCAGGAAGTCAGCTCATGGCGCACGGGAAAGCGCTACTGCACAACGCCTACACGGATTGAGCTGTGCAAGATCGCAGACTACGACCTCAAGGTCGCACTGGTCGAGCAAGTGATAGAGGGATTGGACGCTACTGACGAGGTCCAGGCCGATGCAGCGAAGATGCTGCGGGCCGTAGTGGATGCGTTCCCGAACGCTGGATACTGGCGGAGGCTGTGAGATTCGAACTCACGGACGGTTGCCCGTCGGCAGTTTTCAAGACTGCTGGTTTAAACCACTCACCCAAACCTCCGAAGCTGCGTATTCTAGCCGGGCTTATGCCGCTCCTGCCGGGGCCGGGGGCGTAAAAAAGGCGCCCCTGTGAAGGGGCGCCTTTTTTGGGTGCGGCGCGGATCAGCCGCGGGCAGCGATGGCCTGGGCTGCGGCCAGGGCCGTCATGTTGACCACGCGGCGCACGGTGGCGGAGGGGGTCAGCACATGGGCTGCGGCAGCGCCGCCCAGCAGGATGGGGCCGATGGTCGTGCCGTGGCCGCCCGTGGTCTTGAGCACGTTGAACAGGATGTTCGCGGCGTCCAGGTTGGGGCAGATCAGCACGTTGGCCTCGCCGTGCAGCGAGGACTCGAGCAGGGCGCGGTCGCGGATGGCTTCGGACAGGGCGGAGTCGCCGTGCATTTCGCCGTCGCATTCCACGTCGGGGTTGGCGGCGGCGAACAGGTCGCGCGCGGCGCGCATCTTCAGCGCCGAGGGGCGGCTGGACGAGCCGTAGTTGCTGTGCGACAGGAAGGCCACCTTGGGCGGCAGGCCGAAGCGGGCCACTTCCTCGGCCGCCAGGCGGGCGATGTCGGCCAGCTCGGTGGCGTTGGGCGCCTCGTTGATGTAGGTGTCGGCGATGAACAGCGTGCCGCTGTCCAGCATCACGGCGTTGACGGTGGCGAACTCGCCGGCGCCTTGCTTGAGGCCGAGCACGTCGCGCACATGGGCCAGGTGGCTGTCGAACTTGCCGACCAGGCCGCAGAGCATGGCGTCGGCATCGCCCAGGTGGACCATGAGCGCGGCGATCAGCGTGTTGGAGCGGCGCACGGCGGCCTTGGCCGTCTCGGGCGTGACGCCGTTGCGGCCCATCAGGCGGTGGTAGGTTTCCCAGTACTGGCGGAAGCGCGGATCGTCCTCGGGGTTGCAGATCTCCACGTCCTTGCCCAGCACCAGGCGCAGGCCGGCCTTGGCGATTCGGGCCTCGATCACGGCGGGGCGGCCGATCAGGATGGGCTTGGCCAGGCCGTCATCGACGGCGACCTGGGCGGCGCGCAGCACGCGCTCGTCTTCGCCTTCGGCATAGGCCACGCGCTGCTGGTTGGCCTTGGCAGCGGCGAACACCGGACGCATGAACATGCTGGTCTGGTAGACGAAGCGGGTCAGGCTCTCGCGGTAGGCGTCGTAGTCGGCGATGGGGCGGGTGGCGACGCCGGACTCTTCGGCAGCCTTGGCCACGGCCGGCGCGATGCGCAGGATCAGGCGGGTGTCGAAGGGCGTGGGGATCAGGTAGTCGGGGCCGAACTTCAGCTCCTTGCCCTGGTAGGCAGCGGCGACTTCATCGCTGACGTCCTGCTTGGCCAGTGCGGCGATTTCGCGCACGCAGGCCAGCTTCATGGCTTCGGTGATCTTGGTGGCGCCGCAGTCCAGCGCGCCACGGAAGATGTAGGGGAAGCACAGGACGTTGTTGACCTGGTTGGGGTAGTCCGAACGGCCCGTGGCCATGATGCAGTCCGGGCGCACGGCCTTGGCCAGCTCGGGGCGGATCTCGGGTTCGGGGTTGGCCAGGGCCAGGATGATGGGCTTGTCGGCCATGGTCTTGACCATGTCGGCAGTGAGCACGCCGGGAGCCGAGCAGCCCAGGAAGACGTCGGCGTCCTTGACGGCATCGGCCAGGGTGCGGGCGTCCGTCTTTTGCGCGTACTGGGCCTTGGAGGCGTCCAGGCCACCGGGGCGGCCTTCGTAGATCACGCCCTTGGAGTCGCACATGAAGACGTTTTCGCGCTTGACGCCCAGGCCCACCATCACGTTCACGCAGGCGATGGCAGCGGCGCCGGCGCCGGAGACGGCGATCTTGACGTTGCCGATCTGCTTGTCCACCAGCTCCAGCCCGTTGAGCAGGGCGGCGCTGGAGATGATGGCCGTGCCGTGCTGGTCGTCATGGAACACGGGGATGTTCATGCGCTTGGACAGCTCTTGCTCGATGTAGAAGCACTCGGGCGCCTTGATGTCCTCGAGGTTGATGCCGCCCAGCGTGGGTTCGAGCGAGGCGATGATCTCGATCAGCTTGTCCGGATCGCGCTCGGCCAGTTCGATGTCGAACACGTCGACGCCAGCGAACTTCTTGAACAGGCAGCCCTTGCCTTCCATCACCGGCTTGCCGGCCAGCGGGCCGATGTCACCCAGGCCCAGCACGGCCGTGCCGTTGGTGATGACGCCGACCAGGTTGCCGCGCGCCGTGTATTCGGCGGCCAGCGAGGGGTCGGCCTGGATGTCCAGGCAGGGGTAGGCCACGCCGGGCGAATAGGCCAGCGACAGGTCGCGCTGGTTGGACAAGGGCTTGGTGGGCGTGACGGAGATCTTGCCCTTGTTGGGGCTGCGATGGTATTCGCGGGCTGCGTCGCGCAGGGCTTGTTCAGCGTTGGACAGGTTTTGGGTCATACAGGAATTCTCTGCAAATGCTCTCGGAGCTTACCGGATAGCTACAGCCTATGAGGGTCAGGACAGTTTTGCCTCAGGGATTTCGACAACAAGCCCCCTGGCGCCTATGGACGGCAGGGGGCGCACAGCCCGGCGGGTAGGCCGGGCGATTGTTGGGCGTGCCCGCCAGGGCGGGCACTGTTTCATCAGTGGGCGTCTGCCTGGCGTGCGGCCTGGACGGCAGCAGAGGTGTCGCTGCTGGCTCCGTTGAAGAAAATGTTCAATGCCACCGCGGTAATCGAGGCCAGCAGGATACCGGATTCGATCAACGGATGAATGGCGTGGGGCATCCATTGGCGGAAATTCGGCGCCACCAGCGGAATCATGCCCACGCCGATGGACACGGCAACGATCATGGCGTTGTTGCGGTTGGTCTGGAAATCCACGTTGCTCAGGATGCGGATGCCGGTGGAGGCCACCATGCCGAACATCACCAGGCCCGCGCCGCCCAGCACCACGGTGGGCAGGGACTCGACCAGGGCGCCCATCTTGGGCAGCACGCCCAGCACGATCAGGATCACGCCGCCGGCCACGCAGACCCAGCGGCTCTTGACGCCGGTGACGGCGACCAGGCCCACGTTCTGCGAGAAGCTGGTGTAGGGGAAGGTGTTGAAGATGCCACCGATCAGCGTGCCCAGGCCGTCGGTGCGCAGGCCGCGCGTCAGCTCGTCCTGGCTGATCTTGCGATCGGTCATGTCGCCCAGGGCCAGGAACATGCCGGTGGACTCGATCATCACCACCACCATCACCAGACTCATGGTGAGGATGAGGATGGGGTCGAACACCGGCGTGGCGATCTCGAAGGGCAGCACCATCGTGAACCATTCGGCCTTGGCGACCTTGCTGAAGTCCATCAGGCCCATGGCCACGGACAGCACGCCGCCGATCAGGATGCCCATGAGCACCGAGACGTTGGCCAGGAAGCCCTTGGCAAAGCGCGCGATCAGCAGGATGGACAGCAGCACGATGGCCGAGATGCCCACGCCGGTCAGGTCGCCGTACTTGGGGTTGGGAATGGTGGGCACGACCGCGAAGCCCTTGGGCACGGGCGGCAGCGAGGAGCCCGGCGCGCCGGCCGTGGCCTGGGCGTCGGCCAGCCATTTCAGGTGCTCGGGGTTGGGCACGCTGGGCGCGGTGGGGCCGACGGGGTTGCCGAAGATCCAGTTCACGCCCACGCGCATCAGGCTGATGCCGATGACGGCAATGATGGTGCCGGTCACCACGGGCGGGAAAAAGCGCAGCATGCGGCTGATCAGCGGGGCGATGAGGATGGACACGATCCCCGCCCCGATCACCGAGCCGAAGATCAGCCCCGCCCCCGCCGAGCCGCCCGTGCTCTGCGCCATGGACACCATGGGCGCCACGCTGGCGAAGGTCACGCCCATCATCACGGGCAGCTTGATGCCGAACCACTGGGTGGCGCCCATGGCCTGGATCAGCGTGATCAGGCCGCAGCAAAACAGGTCGGCCGAGATCAGGTGGGCCACCTGCTCGGGCGGCAGGTTGAGTGCGCGGCCGACGATCAGGGGCACGGCCACGGCGCCCGCATACATCACGAGAACGTGCTGCAGGCCCAGCGCCGTGAGCTTGCCTGCGGGCAGCATCTCATCGACGGGATGAACGGAAGATTGCATGGGGATTTGTCTCCTCGGGATTTATGGGAACGGACGCCGGCGTGGCAGGGTTCGGCGCCAACATCCATACAAAAAGTGTATACAGATCATGGGAAATTTCTGCTCCCGGTAAACCCTGTTGCGGCAGTCGCGCCAACCCGTTTTGGTGCGCATCGCCTGCCAGGGCGGGAGTGCCATGGTGCATTGCAAGATGGATGCCAGCCGCCTGGCAAGCACCAGGCACCGTGCTGGTGCCTGGCGGCCGCTGTGGCGCGACTTGGGCGCGGCTTGGACGCGGCTCGTGCGCGGCTCTGGCGCACGGCATGGGCTGCGGTGGTGCATGCGCCCCGATGCGGTGCCCGGGCGCAAAAAAGCCCGGCGGCGCCGGGCTTGGGTGTCAGGCCTTGATGCGGGCCGTCAGATGGTCAGGCCGTGAGGTCGCACAGCATGCGCGCGATGACCTTGGTGGCGCGGCGCAGGTCCTCCAGCACCAGGCGCTCGTCGGCGCGCTTGGCGTGGGATTCCAGCACGGTGCGCGGGCCGGCGCCGTAGATCACGCCGGGAATGCCGCGCTCCACGTACAGGCGCACGTCGGTGTACAGCGGCGTGCCCACGGCCGGGGGCTTTTCGCCGAACACGGCTTCGCCATGGGCCTGGATGGCGTCCACCAGGGGCTTGTTGCCCGCCAGCGGCGTCATGGCATTGGCCAGCAGCAGGCGCTTGATGTCCACGCGCACGGCATCCTCGCCCGTGTAGCCGCCCTTGGCGTTGAAGTCGGCAATGGCCTGGGCGATGACGGCGCGGATGCTGGCCTCGACCTCGGCCGGGTTCTCCTCGGGGATCATGCGGCGGTCGATCTTGAGCACGACCTTGCCGGGCACCACGTTGGTGTTGGTGCCGCCTTCGATGCGGCCGATGTTCAGGTAGGGGTGCTTGATGCCCGGCACCTTGGAGGTCACCTGCTGGTACTTGGTGTTCTCGGCGTACAGCGCATTCATCAGCACCACGGCGGCCTGCAGCGCGTCCACGCCCGTGTGGGGCACGGCGGCGTGGGCCATCTTGCCCTGCACGGTCACTTCCATCTGCAGGCAGCCGTTGTGGGCGGTGACGACTTCGTAGCTGAAGCCGGCCGCGACCATCAGGTCGGGTTGGGTGAGGTTGTTGGCCAGCAGCCAGCCGGGGCCCAGGATGCCGCCGAATTCCTCGTCATAGGTGAAGTGCAGTTCCACCGCGCCCTTGGAGGGCCGGGCCACGGCTTCGAGCGCACGCACGGCGTAGGTGAAGGTGGCGAAGTCGCTCTTGCTCACGGCGGCGGCGCGGCCGTAGAGCTTGCCGTCCTCGATGGCGGCGCCATAGGGGTCCTGGGTCCAGCCTTCACCGGGCGGCACCACGTCGCCGTGGGCGTTCAGCGCGATGGTCAGGCCGCCGCCGGCGTCACCTGCGCTGCCGTAGGGGCGGCGCACGATCAGGTTGGTGATGGACTCCATGCCGTAGGCCTTGACGTCGGCCTCGGGCACGGTGTGCTTCTCGGCCTCGTAGCCCAGGGTCTTGAGCAGCTCGGCCGTGCGCTCGGCATGGGGGGCGTTGTTGCCGGGCGGGGTGTCGGTCGGAACCTGGACCAGGGCCTGCAGGAATTGCACCTCTTCATCGAAATGCTGGTCGATCCAGGCGTCCAGGGCGGCGTAGGTGGCTTGCTTGTCTTGGTTCATGTCGGTCATTGCTGCTCTTGGGCCAGCTGGTTCAGTACGTGGGAGAAGGCATCGACGGACAGTTGCATGTCGTCGGCGGTGGAGCTTTCCAGCGGGTTGTGGCTGATGCCGGCGTTCAGGCCGCGCACGAACAGCATGGCCTGGGGCATGATTTCGTGCAGCTTCATGGCGTCGTGGCCGGCGCCGCTGGGCATGCGGTACAGGGGCACGCCCAGGGCGTCCACGGCGGCTTCCCAGCGCTGCTGCCATTCGGGGGCGCTGGGGGCGGCGGCGGCCTTCATGGCCAGCTCGGTGCTGTAGCGCAGGCCACGGCGCTGGGCGATGGCCTCGATCTCGGCCAGGATGTCGGCCACCATGGCGTCGCGCTGCTCGTTGGTGGGCGCGCGCAGGTCCAGGCTGAACTGGCAGCGGCCGGGAACCACGTTCACCGAGCCGCTGGGCACATTGAGCTGGCCCATGGTGGCCACCGAGGTGCCGTCGCGCGCGGCGCGCTTTTCGATGTACAGCGCCAACTCGGCCACGCCGCAGGCGGCATCGCGGCGGCGGTCCATGGGCGTGGTGCCGGCGTGGCTGGCCATGCCGATCATCTCGCAGATGTAGCGCGCGCTGCCGTTGATGGAGGTGACGATGCCCAGCGGGATGTCCAGTTCGTTGAGCACCGGGCCCTGTTCGATGTGCACTTCGATGAAGCCCAGGTAGCGGGCCGGATCGCGCTGCAGCTTGGGGATGTCGTCAATGCACAGGCCGGCATGCTGCATGGCCTCGCGCAGGGTGATGCCGTCGGCATCCTTTTGCTCCAGCCATTCCTGCCTGAAGTCGCCGATCAGTGCGCCCGAGCCCAGGAAGGTGGCCTTGTAGCGCTGGCCTTCTTCTTCGGAAAAGCCCACGACCTCGATGTGGAACGGCAGGCGCTTGCCCTGGCGGTGCAGCTCGCGCACGCAGGCCATGGGCACGAAGATGCCCAGGCGGCCGTCGTACTTGCCGCCGTTGCGCACGGTGTCGTAGTGGCTGCCGGTCAGCAGGGTCCTGGCATCGTCGGTGGCTGCCTTGTAGCGGCCCACGACGTTGCCTACGGCGTCGATCTCGACCTCGTCGAAGCCGCAGTCGCGCATCCAGTGGCTGATGCGCTGGGCGCAGGCGCGGTGGGCATCGGTCAGGTAGGTGACGGTGAGCTGGCCCTTTTCGGCATATCCCGGGTCGCTGTGCTGGGCCAGCTTTTCCTGCCAGTCCCAGACATCGTTGCCCAGCTCGGGCGTGTAGCCGAACTTGTCGTTCAGGCGGATCTCGGCAATGCGGTGGATGTTGCGTAGCGCCTCGCCCAGCTCGAAGTCGGGGTGGTTGTGCAGGCGGCGCTCGAAGGTCTCGATGATCTCGGCCTTGGCCAGGCCCGCGCCGCGCGGACCGCGCACGGCCAGGATGAAGGGAAAGCCGAAGCGCTTGCCGTATTCGGCGTTGAGCTTGCGGATGTGCTCCAGCTCCTCGGGCGTGCAGCGCGTCAGGCCGGCCTTGTTCTGCTCGTTGGTGGATTCGGCCGTGAGCGTGTTGGTCTCCATGGCCTTGCCGGCCAGCTCCGGGTGGGCGCGGATCAGGTCGAGCTTGGCCTGCACCGGCGCCTTGTCCAGCACCTGGGCCATGGCGTACTTGATCTGTGCCAGCGAGCGGAAGGGGCGCTGGGCCAGCGCGGCCTCGGCAATCCAGGGCGAGTGTTCGTAGAGGCCGTCCAGCAGACTGGCGGCGGTGGCCAGGTCGGCGGCGTTGAGTTGTTCCAGCGTCAGAGCCATGCTGCGTTATTCCTTGTCGGGATGGTGGTGCGCCCAGTGGCGCGCGAGGTCGATGCGGCGGCAGACCCAGACCTTGTCGTGCCGCTGGATGTGGTCCAGAAAGCGCTGCAGTGCCGTGATGCGGCCGGGGCGGCCCAGCAGGCGGCAGTGCATGCCAATGCTCATCATCTTGGGGGAGTCATCGCCGGCCGGATCGCCCTCGGCGTAGAGGGCGTCGAACGTGTCCTTCAGGTATTGGAAGAACGGGTCGGCGTGCGAGTAGCCCTGGGGCAGGGCGAAGCGCATGTCGTTGCAGTCCAGCGTGTAGGGCACGATGAGCTGGCTGCGGGTGCTGCCGTCGCTCCTGCCGACCTTCATCCAGAAGGGCAGGTCGTCGCCGTAGTAGTCGCTGTCGTAGGCGAAGCGGCCGTCGTCGGCCACCAGGCGGTGGGTGTTGGGGCTGTCGCGGCCCGTGTACCAGCCCAGGCCGTGGTCGCCATCGTGGCCGTACAGCTCGCCGAAGATCTCCATGCACTGGCGCATGTGCTCGCGCTCGATCTCGGCGGGAATGTTCTGGTAGTGGATCCACTTGAGGCCGTGGCAGGCCACTTCATGGCCCAGCTCGTCGAAGGCCTGGGCCAGCTCGCGGTGCTTTTGCAGGGCCGTGGCCACGCCGAACACGGTCAGCGGCAGGCCGCGCTTCTCGAACTCGCGCAGGATGCGCCAGACGCCTGCGCGCGAGCCGTATTCATAGATGCCTTCCATGCTCATGTGGCGCTCGGGGTAGGCGGCCGGGTTGAACATTTCGGACAGGAACTGCTCGCTGGCGGCGTCGCCGTGCAGCACGCAGTTCTCGCCGCCCTCTTCATAGTTGAGGACGAACTGCACGGCCACGCGGGCCTGGCCTGGCCAGCGGGCGTGGGGGGGCGTGCGACCGTAGCCGATCAGGTCGCGGGGATAGGGGGCAGTGGCGTCGTAGGTCATGCGGATACGGAGGAAAGGGCCATCGAAAGATCGCTGGTCGGCATGTCGCGGTCGAAGGTCAGGCCGGCTTCCACGTGGTCCAGGTGCTGCTGCATGAGCTGCACGGCGTGGTCGGCGTCGCCGCCGGCCAGGGCCGTGACGATTTCGGCATGCTCGTCATGGGAATGCTCGGCGGCCGTGCTGGACTGGTACATCAGCGTGATCAGCGCGCAGCGCGAGATCAGCTCGCCCAGCAGCTGGGCCAGCACCTCGTTGCCCATGAGCTCGGCCATGCGCACGTGGAAGTCGCCCAGCAGCTCGGTACGCTGGCCGACATCGTTGCCGTCCATGGCCTTTTTCTCGGCCGCCACGTGCTGCCGCAGCGCGCGGATCTTGGCCGGCGTGCTCTGGGCGATGAAGGCGCGCACCATCTCGGCTTCGAGCATGCGGCGCACGGCGAAGACCTGGCGCGCCTCGTCCACCGAGGGCGTGGCCACGAAGGCCCCGCGCGCGGGTTCGAGCCGGATCAGGCGGTTTTGCGACAGCTGGAACAGCGCCTGGCGCACCAGGGTGCGCGAGACGCCGAAATGGTCTGCCAATTTCTGCTCGGCCAGCTTGGTGCCGGGCAGAAGACGGTGTTCGACGATGGCCCGGGTCAGGCTCTCGACAATGAAACTGGTGGTGGAAGTCTCCATTCAGCCATCATAGCGGCTGGTCACAAGAGTTGTATACAGTTTCTGTCTACTGCTTATTGGCGTTTCCCCGCATACGGCATCCCTTTTCAGAAACCGGGCGCGGCCGTATCGAAGTGCCGTGCCAGGTGCTCCACAAAGCGCTGCACGCGCTGGGTTGCCGCATGCCGCTGCGGATAGACCACGTGGATGTCGGCCGGCGCCGTGGCATGGTCGGCCAGCACCTGCACCAGGCGGCCGCTGCGCAGGTAGCGGGCGACATCCCATTCGGCGCGCATGACGATGCCCAGGCCGGCCAGGGCCCAGCCCACGGCGATCTCGCCATCGTTGGTGCTCAGGCTGTCGCGCAGGCGGATGGCCTCGGTCTTGCGGCCGGGGCCGTTGTGGGTGAAGCGCCAGACGCCGTGGGTGTCGTCGCCCTGGCGGATGTCGATGCAGTCGTGCTGCATCAGCTCGCGCGGGGTGGCCGGCGTGCCGCGCCGTGCCAGGTAGGCGGCAGACGCGCACAGCAGCCGCCGGTTGGGCGCCAGGCGCCGCGCGATGACGCGCGCGTCCGGCGGCTCGCCAAAGCGTATGCACAGGTCGAAGCTGTCATCGACCAGGGGCGGCGGCGAGGCCGACAGCTGCAGCTGCACCTGGATCTGCGGGTGCCTGCGCACGAAGCTGGCGATCAGCGGCGCGATATGGCTGCGCCCGAATCCCAGCGTGGCATTGATGCGCAGCAGGCCCTGCGGCTGCCCGGGCATGCCGGCCACGGCCTGCTCCATGGCGGCAATGTCGTCCAGGATGCGCCGCGCATGGGCCAGGTAGGTCTGGCCCTCATCGGTCAGGCCCAGGCGCCGCGTCGTGCGGCTGACCAGTTGCACGCCCAGCCGCGCCTCCATCTGGGACAGGCGCTTGCTGGCCGCCGGCGTGGTGATGCCCAGCTCGCGGGCCGTGGCCGACAGGCTGGCGCTGCGGGCCAGCAGGCAGAAGAAGGCCATCTCCGATGGCGCTGAAACGGGTGTGCTCATTGTTGAATCAAAGTGAACGATGCCATCACTCTAGAGGCGCGCGCGGCGTTGTTCCATCGATAGATTCACGGACAAGGCCATGGATCCGCATGGCGCTTCATCCACCGCAAGCCAAGGAGCCCTCATGACAAAGACATACCGCATCGCCTGCATTCCCGGCGATGGCATCGGCAAGGAAGTGGTGCCCGCAGGGCAGGAGGTGCTGCAGGCGCTGGCCGAAACCCAGCCCGGCCTGGGCTTTGCCTTCACCAGTTTCGGCTGGGGCGGCGACTGGTACCGCGCGCACGGCGAGATGATGCCGGCCGACGGGCTGGACGCGCTGCGCGGCCAGGACGCCATCCTGTTCGGCTCGGCCGGCGACCCGCACATTCCCGACCATGTCACGCTGTGGGGCCTGCGCCTGAAGATCTGCCAGGGGTTCGATCAGTACGCCAATGTGCGGCCAACGCGCATCCTGCCCGGCATCGATGCGCCGCTCAAGCGCTGCGCGCGAGAGGATCTGGACTGGGTCATCGTGCGCGAGAACTCCGAAGGCGAATACGCGGGCGTGGGCGGCCGCGCTCACCAGGGCCATCCCATCGAGGTGGCCACCGACGTGAGCATGATGACCCGTGCGGGCGTGGAGCGCATCATGCGCTTTGCCTTCCGCCTGGCGCAGTCGCGGCCGCGCAAGCTGCTGACGGTGATCACCAAGTCCAACGCCCAGCGCCACGCCATGGTGATGTGGGACGAGATTGCGGTGCAGGTGGCCGCCGAGTTCCCCGACGTGCGCTGGGACAAGGAGCTGGTGGACGCGGCCACGGCGCGCATGGTCAACCGCCCCGCCTCGCTGGACACCCTGGTCGCCACCAACCTGCATGCCGACATCCTCAGCGACCTGGCGGCCGCGCTGGCCGGCAGCCTGGGCATTGCGCCCACGGGCAACATCGATCCGGAGCGCCGCTACCCCAGCATGTTCGAGCCCATCCACGGATCGGCCTTCGACATCATGGGCCAGGGCCTGGCCAACCCCGTGGGCACGTTCTGGAGCTGCGTGATGCTGCTGGAGCACCTGGGCGAGCACCGCGCCGCGCAGCGGCTGATGCAGGCCGTGGAGCAGGTGACGGCCGATGCCTCGCTGCACACGCGCGACCTGGGCGGCAAGGCCACCACGCGCCAGGTCACCGACGCGGTCTGCGCACGGCTGCGCGCGCAGTCCGCCGAGGTCCAGGCCGTGCCCGTGCCTGCCTGAGCGCGCGCTGCATGGTCCGACAACCCCCAAAAGAACAGACAGGAGACAAGCCATGAACCGCATCACCAGGGTTGCCGCCGCGTGCGCGCTGGCCGCCGCCATTCCTGCCACCATCCCAGCTGCCTGGGCCCAGGCCTGGCCGGCGCGCCCCGTCAACCTCATCGTGCCGTTTCCCGCAGGCGGCACCACAGACGTGCTGGCACGTGCGCTGGGCCAGGAGCTGTCCAAGAGTCTGGGCCAGCCCGTGGTCGTGGAAAACCGCCCCGGCGCGGGCGCCACCCTGGGCGCCGACCATGTGGCCAAGGCGAAACCTGACGGCTACACCCTGCTCATGGGCGCCGTGCACCACACCATTGCCACCAGCGTCTACCGCAGGCTGGGCTATGACTTCCAGAAGGACCTGGCGCCCATCACCGTGGTGGCCGTGGTCCCCAATGTGCTGGTGGTCAATCCGCAGGTGCCCGCCAAAACCGTGCAGGAGCTGCTGGCCCAGGCCCGCGCCCAGCCCGGCAAGCTGGCCTATGGCTCCAATGGCGCGGGCACGGGCCAGCACCTGATCGGCGCGCAGTTCGAGTCCATGGGCGGCGTGCAGCTGCTGCACGTGCCCTACAAGGGCAGCGGCCCGCTGACCACGGACCTGCTGGGCGGGCAGATTGCCATGTCCTTCGATACCGTCACGCCTGTGCTGCCCCACATCAAGGCCGGCAAGCTGCGCGCGCTGGCCGTGACTACGGCCCGGCGCTCGGTGGCCCTGCCCGATGTGCCCACGCTGGACGAGGCCGGGCTCAAGGGCTTCGACATGGGCACCTGGTTCGGCGTGCTGGCACCGGCCGCCACGCCCCGCGAGGTACTGGCGCGGCTGGGCGCGGACATGAACCGCATCATCGAGTCCCCGCAGTTCCGCAGGAAGATGGAAGAGATAGGCGCCGAGCCCATCGGCGGATCGCCCGAGCAGATGGCGCGCCAGATTCGCGACGACACCGACCGCTTCGCCAGGCTGGTCAAGGACGCCAAGGTGGCCCTGGATTGAGTTGAGTTGGCACGAGGAACGAGGCCGGGCGAATCAGTTGTGACTTGACCGCATGCCACCGCCGGTGCAGGAAATTCCATAATGCCCGGCGGAGACAACACACCATGACCAGCACCACGGACCTGCACCTCACCGATCCCCAAGCCTTTCTGCTCGACCTCTACCGCGCTGCGGTCAAGGATGCGCAGCCCTTGTACAGCATGGCCCAATGCCTGCCAAAGCCTCCCAAGGGCCGCACCCTGGTGCTGGGCGCGGGCAAGGCCGGCGGCTCCATGGCCCAGGCGCTGGAGGCGCTGTGGCCAGCGGACGCGCCGCTGTCCGGCCTCGTGGTCACGCGCTACCACCACATCCCGCCGCGCCCCGAAGGCCTGGCGCAGCGCATCGAAGTGGTCGAGGCCGCCCACCCCGTGCCCGATGCGGCAGGCCTGGCCGCCGCCGAACGCATCCTCGCGCTGACCGAAGGGCTGACCGAGGACGACCTCGTGCTGTGCCTGATCTCGGGCGGCGGCTCGGCCCTGCTGACCCTGCCGGCCGAAGGCATAGACCTGGAGGAAAAGCAGCGCATCAACCGCGCCCTGCTGGAAAGCGGCGCCGCCATCAGCGAGATGAACTGCGTGCGCAAGCACCTGTCGCGCATCAAGGGCGGGCGCCTGGGCGCGGCCTGCGCGCCTGCGCGCGTGGTCACGCTGACCATCAGCGACGTGCCAGGGGACGACCCCTCCATCATCGCCAGCGGCCCCACCGTGCCCGATGCCAGCAGTTGCGCCGACGCGCTGGCCATCCTCGCGCGCTACCGCATCGACGTGCCCGAATCCGTGCGCCGCGCGCTGGAGGCAGGCGAGCTGGAAACCCCCAAGCCCGGCGACGCGCGCTTCGACGGCCACGAGGTCCACATGATCGCCACGCCCCAGCACTCGCTGGAGGCGGCCGCACGCGTGGCCGAGGCGGCGGGCCTGCGCACCCACGTGCTGTCCGACGAGATCGAGGGCGAATCGCGCGAAGTCGCCAAGGTCCACGCCGCCCTGGCGCGCGCCGTGGCCCGCCACGGCCAGCCGTTTGCAAAGCCCTGCGTGATCCTGTCCGGCGGCGAGACCACGGTCACCATCCGGCAGCGCCCGGCCGGCACGCCCAAGGGGCGCGGCGGCCGCGCGGGCGAGTTCTGCATGGGGCTGGCCCAGGCCCTGCAGGGGCAGGAGAAGGTCTGGGCGCTGGCGGCCGATACCGATGGCATCGATGGCGTGGAGGACAACGCGGGCGCGCGCGTGTCACCGGATACGTTGGCGCGGGCCCAGGCCCAGGGAATGCGGATTGCCGAGTACCTGGACCGCAATGATGCGTATGGGTTCTTTGATGCGTTGGGGGATCTGGTGGTGACCGGGCCTACGCATACCAACGTGAATGACTTCCGGGCGATTCTGGTTCTCTAGGTTTTTGCTCCTGCCGGGTGGTTGTTTTTCGAGGCCGGGGCGTGCGCCCGGCCACTTGTTTCAGGCTCGCCTGTTTCAGGCGCTCACGCCCCGCGCGGCAGCGTCTCCCACCATTCGGCATCGAACCGCCCCTGCAGGAAGGCGATGAAGGACTGCACCTTCTGCGGCACCAGGCGCGGCGAGGGGTAGACGGCGTGGATTTCCTGCTCGGGCAGGCGGCAGGTCTTGAGGACTTCGACCACGCGGCCGGCTTCCAGGGAGTCATGGGCCACGTAGCGGGGCAGGGCGGCGATGCCCATGTGCGAGCGTGAGGCCGCCAGCAGGGCCGAGAGGTTGTTGGAGCGCAGCCGGCCCGTGACCGCCACCGAGACCGGTTCTCCGCTGGCGTTGCGCAGGCGCCAGATGTCGTTGCCCTGCACGCTGCTGTAGATCAGCGTGGCATGTTCCTTGAGGTCGGAGGGGCGGCGCGGCGTGCCGCGCTTGCGCAGGTAGGTGGGCGAGGCCACCAGCACCCAGGGGTTCACGCCCAGCGTGCGTGCGCCCAGGCTGGAGTCGGCCAGCTTGCCCAGGCGCAGGGCCACGTCGATGCCGTTGGCCACCAGGTCGGTGTAGCGGTCCTCGAAGCTCAGGTCGACCTGCACCTGGGGGTTGTGCGCCATGAATTCCAGCGCCAGCGGTATCAGCACGCGCCGGCCAAAGGCCACCGAGCTGCCAATGCGCAGCTGGCCCTGCACCTGGGTCTGGCGCACCTGGACCACCTTGTCGGCCTCGGCCACGTCGTTGACGATGGTCTTGCACTTCTCGTAGTACAGCGCACCCGCTTCGGTCAGGCTCACGCCGCGCGTGTTGCGGTTGAGCAGGCGCACCTTCAGGCGCGCTTCCATGGCTGCGATCTGCTTGGTGACCGTGGGCTGGGTGGTGGCGAATTCGTGCGCGACCTTGGTGAAGCTGCTGGTCTCCACCACGCGCACGAACATGTGCATGGCATCGAGTCTGTCCATGGCGCTGTCTCCTTTTTCATTGGTAGTTATTCCTGCACGGAATAAATTTTATGGTCTGCGCAGGCGTTCCGCCAATCGGCCTGTCTGCCTAGAGTTGACTCCAATTTGAAGGAGACCTCCCATGGCAAAAATGAAAGCAATCGAAGCCGCAGTCCGCGTGCTGGAAAAAGAAGGCGTGACCGTCGCATTCGGCGTTCCCGGTGCCGCCATCAACCCGCTGTACGCAGCGCTCAAGGACCATGGCGGCATCGGCCATATCCTGGCGCGCCACGTCGAAGGCGCAAGCCACATGGCCGAGGGCTACACCCGCGCCGTGGCCGGCAACATCGGCGTGTGCATCGGCACCAGCGGCCCGGCCGGCACGGACATGATCACGGGCCTGTACTCGGCCAGCGCGGATTCGATTCCGATTCTCTGCATCACGGGCCAGGCGCCGCGCTCGCGTCTGCACAAGGAAGATTTCCAGGCCGTGGACATTGCCTCCATCGCCAAGACCGTGACCAAGTGGGCCACCACGGTGCTGGAGCCGGCCCAGGTGCCGCGCGCCTTCCAGCAGGCCTTCCACCTGATGCGCTCGGGCCGTCCCGGCCCCGTGCTGATCGACCTGCCCATCGACGTGCAGCTGGCCGAGATCGAGTTCGACATCGACACCTACGAGCCCCTGCCGGTCTACAAGCCGGCTGCCACGCGCAAGCAGGTGGAAAAGGCCATCGCCATGCTCAACGAGTCCGAGCGTCCGCTGCTGGTCTCGGGCGGCGGCGTGATCAACGCCGATGCGTCCGAGCTGCTGGTGGAGTTCGCCGAGCTGCTGGACGTGCCCGTGATTCCCACCCTGATGGGCTGGGGCACCATCCCTGACGACCACCGCCTGATGGCCGGCATGTGCGGCCTGCAGACAAGCCACCGCTACGGCAATGCCACCATGCTGGCCTCCGACTTCGTGCTGGGCATTGGCAACCGCTGGGCCAACCGCCACACGGGCTCGGTCGAGGTCTACACCAAGGGCCGCAAGTTCGTGCACGTGGACATCGAGCCCACGCAGATCGGCCGCGTGTTCGCGCCCGACTACGGCATCGTCTCGGATGCGGGCGCTGCGCTCAAGCTCTTCGTGGAGGTGGCGCGCGAGTGGAAGGCGGCTGGCCGCCTGAAGGACCGCAGCGGCTGGGTGGCCGAATGCCAGGCCCGCAAGAACAATGTGGAGTACCTGCGCAAGACCAATTTCGACAACGTGCCCATGAAGCCGCAGCGCGTCTACCAGTGCATGAACCGCAGCCTGGACAAGGACACCTGCTACGTCTCCACCATCGGCCTGTCGCAGATTGCCGGCGCGCAGTTCCTGCATGTCTACAAGCCGCGCAACTGGATCAACTGCGGCCAGGCCGGCCCGCTGGGCTGGACCGTGCCGGCCGCCCTGGGCGTGCGCGTGGCCGACCCGGCCCGCAAGATCGTGGCGCTGTCGGGCGACTATGACTTCCAGTTCATGATCGAGGAACTGGCCGTGGGTGCGCAGTTCAAGCTGCCCTACATCCATGTGCTGGTCAACAACAGCTACCTGGGCCTGATCCGCCAGGCGCAGCGCGCCTTCTCCATCGACTACTGCGTGCAACTGGCCTTCGACAACATCAATGTCGATGACAAGGAAGAGTCCAAGGGCTACGGCGTGGACCACGTCAAGGTGGTCGAGGGCCTGGGCTGCAAGGCCATCCGCGTGCACCGTCCCGAGGACTTCGCGCCCGCCATGCAACAGGCCGAGGCCTGGATGGCAGAGCACCGCACGCCGGTCGTCGTCGAGGTCATCCTGGAGCGCGTGACCAACATCTCCATGGGCGCCGAGATCGACAACGTGATCGAGTTCGAGGACCTGGCCGCAGCGCCTGCCGACGTGCCCAGCGCGCTTGCACTGCTGGATTGACCGGCCCGCCACGGCACATCGCACGGCATTGCACTGCACTGCTTTTTCTATCGGCGGGGCACCCTGCGTGCCCTGCCGCTCCCAACCCACCAAACGACTACCGGAGACTTCTGACATGCCCCGTTTTGCTGCCAACCTCAGCATGCTGTTCACCGAGGTGCCCTTCCTCGACCGCTTCGAGCGCGCGGCGCGCGCCGGCTTCGAGGCCGTGGAATTCCTGTTTCCCTACGCCCATACGGTCGAAGAGATCAAGGAGCGCGTGGACGCCCACGGCCTGCAGATCGTGCTGCACAACCTGCCGGCCGGCGACTGGGATGCGGGCGAGCGCGGCATTGCCTGCCACCCCGACCGCGTGGACGAGTTCCGCGCCGGCGTGGCCAAGGCCGTGACCTATGGCCATGCGCTGGGCGTGCCCCAGCTCAACTGCCTGGCCGGCAAGGCGCCTGCCGGTGCCGATGCCGCGCTGCTGCGCCGCACCTTCGTGGACAACCTGCGCTTTGCCGCATCGGCGCTGAGCGCGGCCAATCTGCGCCTGCTGATCGAGCCCATCAACCCCTTCGACATTCCCGGCTTCTACCTGAACCGCACGGACGAGGCCCTGTCCATCCTCGACGAGGTGGGCGCGCCCAACGCCTTCGTGCAGTACGACATCTACCACGCGCAGCGCACCGAGGGCGAACTGGCGGCCACGCTGCAAAAGCACCTGGCGCGCATCGGCCATGTGCAGCTGGCCGACAACCCGGGCCGCAACGAGCCGGGCACGGGCGAGATCAACTACCCCTTCCTGTTCGCGCACCTGGACCGCATCGGCTACCAGGGCTGGGTGGGCTGCGAGTACAAGCCCGCGCGCGATACCGAATCGGGCCTGGGCTGGCTGGACGCCCACACCAGCGTGCGCGCGGCAGTCGCCGCCTGAGCGCCGCCAAAGTTTTTTCAGCTTTTCAAAAACGACAAGGAGTACACAGCATGAATGCATCCTCTCTCAAGCTTGGTTTCGTGGGCCTGGGCATCATGGGCGCGCCCATGGCGGGCCACCTTCTGACGGCCGGCCACCAGCTGTTCGTGAACACCCTGGGCAAGATCCCCGCGCAGATCGCCGAGAGCAGCGCCACCCAGTGCACCACGGCGCGCGGCGTGGCCGAGCGGGCCGACATCATCTTCCTGATGCTGCCCGACACGCCCGATGTCGAGAAGGTGCTGTTCGGCGAGGACGGCGTGGCCGCCGGCCTCAAGGGCAGCAGCGGCAAGGTGGTGGTGGACATGAGCTCCATCTCGCCCGTGGCCACCAAGGACTTCGCTCGCCGCATCGAGGCCATCGGCGCCCAGTACCTGGATGCGCCGGTCTCCGGCGGCGAGGTGGGCGCCAAGAACGCCACCCTGTCCATCATGGTCGGCGGCCCCGAGGACGTGTTCGCGCGCGTCAAGCCGCTGTTCGAGCGCATGGGCAAGAACATCACCCTGGTGGGCGGCAATGGCGACGGCCAGACCGCCAAGGTGGCCAACCAGATCATCGTGGCGCTGAACATCGAGGCCGTGGCCGAGGCCCTGCTGTTCGCGTCGCGCGCCGGTGCCGACCCGGCCCGCGTGCGCGAGGCGCTGCTGGGCGGCTTTGCCTCGTCCAAGATCCTGGAAGTGCATGCCGAGCGCATGATCAAGCGCACGTTCGACCCGGGCTTCCGCATCTCGCTGCACCAGAAGGACCTGAACCTTGCCCTGAGCAGCGCGCGCCAGCTCGGTGTGTCCCTGCCCAATACCGCCCAGGCGCAGGAGCTGTTCAACAGCTGCGTGGCCCACGGCGGCGCGAACTGGGACCACTCGGGCATGGTGCGTGCGCTGGAGATCCAGGCCAACTTCGAAGTGGGCCAGAAGGTCCAGGCCTGATGGCCGGCCTTTGAGACAACGATTGGTGGGAGGGCGGCCTTGCGCCGCCCTGTTGTGAAAAGCCGCGCTCGGCAACGGGCGCGGCTTTTTCTTGCTTCAATAGCCCAGTGTCTGCCCGTCGGGGTTGCGCGGGTCGGAGGCGCCGTAGAGCATGCCGTCGCGCAGCTCGATGGTCTGGGTGCGGCCCATCGACGCCTTCACGGCAACGTTGTGGCCGCGCGACTTGAGCAGGGCCACGGTGTCGGGGCTGATGCCCTTTTCCACGCGCAGCTCATCGGGCGTCCACTGGTGGTGAAAGCGCGGCGTGGCGGCGGCCTCGGCCGGGTTCATGCCGAAGTCGATGGTGTTGACCACGGTCTGCAGCACGGTGGTGATGATGCGCGCGCCGCCGGGGCTGCCGGTGACCAGCACGGGCTTGCCGCCCTTGAGCACCATGGTCGGCGTCATCGACGACAGCGGGCGCTTGCCTGCGGCCACCGCATTGGCATCGCCGCCGACCAGCCCATACGCGTTGGCCACTCCGGGCTTGGCCGAGAAATCGTCCATCTCGTTGTTGAGCAGGATGCCCGTGCCCTTGGCCACGATGCCGCTGCCGAAGTTGGTGTTCAGCGTATAGGTCACGGCCACGGCGTTGCCCGCCTTGTCCACCACCGAGTAGTGCGTGGTCTGGTCGCTCTCGTAGGGCTGGGGCTTGCCGGGCCGGATGTCCTTGCCGGCGCGCGCCTGGTAGGGGTCGATGCCGGCGGCCAGTGCCTCGGCATAGCGCTTGGAGGTCAGGCCCTTGAGCGGCACGGTCACGAAGTCGGGATCACCCAGGTATTCGGCACGGTCGGCATAGGCCAGCTTCATGCTTTCCGCCATGTAGTGGATGCTCTGCGCGCTGTTGACGCCCCACTGGTTCATGGGCCAGCGTTCCATCATGTTGAGGATCTGGATCAGGTGGGCGCCGCCGGAGGACGGAGGCGGCATGGTCACGATCTCGTAGCCGCGGTAGGTGCCGCGCAGTGGCTCGCGCTCGGCGACCTTGTAACTCTTGAGGTCCTGCAGCGAGAGGGCGCCTGCATGCGGCGCCATCTCGGCCGCGATCTTGCGGGCGATGGAGCCTTCGTAGAACACCTTGGAGCCCTGCTGGCCGATCAGGCGCAGCGACTGCGCCAGGTCCTTTTGCACCAGGCGGTCGCCGCGCTTGAGGGGCTCGCCGTTGCGCCAGAAGATGGCCTGGGTGGCGGGCCACTGGCCCATGTTCTTCTTTTCCTGCTCCAGGATCTTGGCCAGGGTCTCGCTGACCGTAAAGCCCTTGTCGGCCAGCTTTGCGGCCGGCGCAATCACCGTGGACAAGGGCAGCGATCCCCATTTCTTCAGCGCATGCTCCATGCCGGCCACGGTGCCGGGCACGCCCACGGCGTAGTGGGTGTAGAGCGATTTGCCGTCGATGACCTTGCCATCCGCACCCACGTACATGTCGCGCGTGGCCTTGGAGGGCGCGACCTCGCGGAAGTCCAGCGCAATGTTCTTGCCGCTCTTGGCGTCATGCACCACCATGAAGCCGCCGCCGCCGATGTTGCCTGCGTTGGGCAGGGCCACGGCCAGCGCAAAGCCCATGGCCACGGCGGCGTCCACCGCATTGCCGCCGGACTTCAGGATCTGCAGGCCGATGCGCGAGGCCAGCTCCTGCTCGCTGGCCACCATGCCGCTCCTGCCCACGACGGGATGGAACACATCCATGTCGAAGTCATAGGCGGCGCTGGCGGCCTGGGCCGCGCTGCTCTGCGTGATGGGCGCCGCTGCCGGGGCAGGCGCTGCGGCCACGGGTGCTGGCGCCGCCGAAGCCGCGGGCGGCTGCGTGCTGCTGCAGGCGGCCAGGCTGGCAATGGCCAGCGCCAGGCTGGTTGCAAGCAAGGGGGAGCGAAGTTGCATCGGTATCTCCTTGGCAGATGAAACTGTGGAACAGTGGAAAAAGAGCGCGCGTCCTGTGCCGCCCTGTACGCCCTGGCCGCAGGGTCCTGCGGCCGGGGCGGCGGCGGACCACAGTGTAGAAGCATGGCGTCGGCAGGCTTCCCGCGCGCGGGCCCGGGCGCCGAAAGTGCGGGTATCTGCCTAGGTGTCGGCCGTGCAACGCCCTTCAAGGGCGTACAAAAACTGTATACACTTTGCGAATGCAGGGCAGGGCCGCGAGTGCTGTCGCGCGCCGCGCTCCGTGCATTGACCAACCAATGACAACCGGGCGGGCCAGCTCCCGCCGCACAGGAGATTTCCATGGGCCTGAGCACCCACGTCCTCGACACCATGAATGGCTGCCCTGCAGCCGGCATGGCTGTCGCGCTGTATTCCACCGATGGCGACCAGGCCACGCTGATCAAGAGCCTGGTGCTCAACCACGACGGCCGCACCGATGCGCCGCTGTTCGACAACAACAGCCTCAGGACCGGCACCTACCGCCTGACCTTCGACGTGGCGGCCTACTTCAAGGCCCGTGGCGTGCAACTGCCCGAGCCCAACTTCCTCAACAAGGTGAGCCTGGACTTCGGCGTGGCCCATGCCGACCAGCATTACCATGTGCCCCTGCTGGTCAGCCCCTGGAGCTATTCCACGTACCGGGGCTCCTGAGCCCTGGACTGCAGGCGCAGGCTGTCGGGGGATGGCCTGGAGTGAAACCTGAAATGACGAACGGCCCGCATTGCGGGCCGTTGCTTTTGGGGCTCCAGCAAGCGTGCGGGCTACTTGCCCTTGGCGTGCCCCATGGCCACGACCAGCGCCGTGATGAAGAAGAAGGCCTGCAGCTCCAGCGCCCAGCCTCCCGAGCTGTGCAGCTGCATCACCTGGCCGGTGTGCACCAGCGCAAAGGCCACGACCATGTTGATCGCAATCACCAGCGCCGCAGGCACCACCCACAGGCCCACCAGCAGCAGCAGCGGCGCCACCACCTCACCCAGATAGACCGCATAGGCCAGCCAGCCCGGCGCGCCCGCAGACTCCACCATGCGCTCGATGCTGCCTATGCCGTAGCGCAGCTTGGCCCAGCCGTGAAAAAGCAACAGGACCGCGAGCGTGACGCGCAGCAGCACCATGGCTGCCTGGGGATGGTGAAAGTGGCTCCAGAACTTCATGAACTCCCTCGGTGTGGATGACCCGGCATGCCGGGCGTTGCCGTGCTGCATTCTGGCATCAGCGGACTTGAGGTGCAGGCTGTGGCGGCCCGGCACGGGATTTTCAGACATTTCCTGCGGGCCTGTAGTCCTATGGCGCAACTTGTGACATGTCTCATCACAAGTACCGCAAAGCGGCCTAGCATCATCCCCAGCCTGTCTCAGAAACGGTTTGCGAGCACTGGAAGGGGTGCCCGGGACCGGGAGGCAAGGTGATCAATCCAATGAACCGATGGGGTCTCCCCAAAACGTCCAATCAAGAAAGGCAGGTTTTCCCATGCGTCAGTTTTCTTTGCGTACCGTCGTGATGGCCACTGCACTGGCGGCCGGCAGCATTGCCATGGTCGGCTGCACCACCACCAAGCCGGAAACCCAGTCCGCGCCGCGCGCTGATGCCACCACCGTCAATGCGCGCGCCAACGCCGCTCTGGAGCGGCTGTACCAGACGGCGCCAGGCTCCAAGGAAATGGTGGCCCGCTCCAAGGGCGTGCTGATCTTCCCCTCGGTGATCGGCGGCAGCTTCGTCATCGGTGTCGAGCATGGCCGCGGCGTGCTGCGCGTCGGCGGCCAGAACAAGGGCTACTACAGCACGACCGGCGCCTCGGTGGGCTGGCAGGCCGGTGGCCAGTCCAAGGCTGTGATCTATGTGTTCAACACCCAGGAAGCGCTGGACAAGTTCCTGGCCAGCGATGGCTGGTCCGTGGGCGCCGATGCCACGGTGGCCGCAGGCAAGGTGGGCGCCAATGGCAGCGTGGACACCACGACCGCCCAGGGCCCCGTGACCAGCTATGTGCTGACCAATGCGGGCCTGGAAGCCGGCGTGTCGCTGCAGGGCTCGAAGATCACCAAGGTGGTCGAGTGATCCAGGCCCTGAGGGGCCTTTGAACGAAACCGGCCTGCGGGCCGGTTTTTCTTTGTGCGGTCGTCTCAGTCGGCGCCAGCGGCGCCGTCTTCATTGGCGCTGCCCGGCGCAGCGGGCGGGAGCACGGCCTGCTCTATGCGTTCGAGGCGCTTTTCGATGCGCTCCACGGCTTCGGCGCTCATCTTGATGTCGTAGATGCTCACGGGCTCCTCGCATTCCAGCGCAGGGTCCGTCGCGGCCGACAGGCGGCCGAGCAGAGGAGCCTCGAACGTGGTCTGCAGCCGGGCCACGACTTCGGCGTTCATGGAACGGCCGGTGCGCTTGGCTGCCTCCTCGACGAGGTCCTTGAGTTCCTGCGGCAGGCGCAGCTTGTACTGAGGATCGGTCTGTTTCATCGCCGGCAATCATGGACCGGAAAGGTATTGACTGCAAGGGACCTGAAAGGTATTGTTGCTTCGGGACCAGCACGGTCCCGCGCAAGGGGAGCCATGAAGACAGTCAACCCATCGGGCCGCAGCCACCGAAGATATTCACCACAGCACCAGGAGGTGCTGGCGGTCGATGCGCTGTGCCACATGGGCGCGGCCCTGGGCGTGCTGGAGCTGCATGCAGAGCGCGCCGGCTCGGCCATGGTGTGTGCCGCGCGTGATTTGCTGCGTGGCTACCACGCCAGCGCTGACCAGGCGGTGGCAAGCCTGCAGGCTGGCGACCGCGCGGCAGGCGTGCTGCCGCAGCTGTCGCAGGACCTGGGCTATGCCATCGAGGTCATCGACCGCGTGAACGACGATGCCCCGGACGACCTGGTGCTGTATGCCGTGACCTGCCTGCTCAGAAGCGCCAGGAGCTTTGCCGACGGCCAGCCGCATGAATCTGCCTGAACCGGCATGAACCGGCCTGAGCCAGCCTTTGGCGGCCTGAGGCTCAGAGCTGGCCTTCGGTCAGCGTGTCGAGCTGGAAGCGGCCGGACTTGTCCCAGAGCCAGGTATCGGTATAGGTGATGCGGGCGGCGCCGGCCGGGGCGGGGAAGGGCGCGGCGGCGCGCACCAGGCGCTCGATCTCGCTCACCACTTCGGGGGCATGGCTGGGCGCGCGCATCCAGTGCAGGCGCTGGACCTGGCCGTTGCGGTCGATCTGCACCTGCAGCACGCCGATCGCGTAGAGCATGGGCGGCAGCTGGCCCTTGTAGATGCGCTCGGCATTGCGCGTGTACAGATGGTTGGCCGCCACCTTGCGGTACTGCAGCTGTGCGCTGGAGGTGGCCTCGTCGGGGCGCGGGCCGGGGCCGGGGGGCGACTTGCAGGCCGTGACCAGGGAGGCAATGGCGGCCATCAGTCCCGCCCACAGCCAGGGACGGCCGGAACGTGGCTTTTGCACGGAACTGTGCTGAGAGGAATCGGGGGAATCGGGCATGATTGCGAGCGTATCCTGAAACGCCGCGGCACCGGCAGTCGGAGCGCAAAACTCAAGTGCCGCAGCGGAAAATCCCGCAACAAATTCCAACGAAGCCCGCAGGCGCCACGACGGGCTGTCAGGTGCGCCCATGTGGAGTGACACGTTCAAGAAAGTCGAGCAGGGCCTTGCGCAGGGGCCGCTGTGCTGGGTCGAGGTGATGGAGTCGCGCGGCTCGGTGCCGCGCGAGCGCGGCGCCTGGATGGCCGTGTTTGCCGACCGCGTGGCCGGCACCATTGGCGGCGGGCACCTGGAGTTCGACGCCATCGACCGCGCCCGCAGCCTGCTGCGCGACGCGGCGCTTCAGGCCGGATTGGCCGGACAGCCTGGGCAGGCCGGTCCCGCCCTTGCCGAGCACCAGCACCGCTATCCGCTGGGCCCCAGCCTGGGCCAGTGCTGCGGCGGCGTGGTGATGCTGAGGTTCGTGCTGGTGCCCCAGGGCCGCATGGACATGCTGCGCGAGCGGCTGCAGCCGCCGCGCGATTGCGTGGCGCTGTTCGGCGCAGGCCACGTCGGCCATGCGCTGGTGCGCCTGCTGTGCAATCTTCCCTACCGCGTGATGTGGGTGGACAGCCGCGATTCGGTCTTCCCCGAGGAGGAGCACGAGCTCGTGCAGTGTGAATACTCCGATCCCGTGCAGTCCGCCGTGGCCGACCTGCCCACCGGCTCCCAGGTGCTGATCATGAGCTTCAGCCATGCCGAGGACCTGGAGGTGGTCGCCCAATGCCTGAGCCGCCAGCGCCAGCAAGGCGACCTGCCCTATGTGGGCCTGATCGGCAGCGCCACCAAATGGGCCACCTTCCGGCGCAGGCTGCGCGAGCGCGGCTTCAGCGATGCGGAGCTGGACCATGTGACCTGCCCCATCGGCGTGCCCGGCATCAAGGGCAAGGAGCCTGAGGTGATCGCGGTGGCCGTGGCGGCGCAGCTGCTGCAGCGGCGCAGCGCCGCGCCCGCGCAGAATCAGGGAAATCTCTAGTGAATTGATATCGCGCAAGCCGGCTGGCTGTCGAAAAATTGCATACACTTTGTGTCTACGAAATGGTCGCAGCGGTGCACCGGCGGTATATCTACCGGGTGCGCGGCCTTTTTCTTCTGCTCAGAGCGCCCGCAGTGGTGAGCAGGTTGAACACCGGCGGCCCCCACGCTGCCAAGGTTGAGAGCTATGGAAAGCTACATTCTCGACTGGGCCAACCTGCTGTTGCGGTGGCTCCACGTCATTACGGCCATCGCCTGGGTCGGTTCCTCCTTCTATTTCGTCTTCCTCGACAGCAGCCTGACGCCGCCTGTCGATGACGACCTCAAGAAGCAGGGCGTCAGCGGCGAACTCTGGGCCGTGCACGGCGGTGGGTTCTACCACCCCGTCAAGTTCAATGTCTCCCCGCCCAAGCTGCCGGACCACCTGCACTGGTTCTACTGGGAAAGCTACACCACCTGGCTCAGCGGCTTTGCGCTGCTGACGGTGTCGTATCTGTGGAACGCCAAGATCTACCTCGTCAATCCGGCCGATCCCAACGCCATGGGCTCGGCTGCGGCCATTGCCTCGGCCCTGGCCTTCCTGGTCGTTTTCTGGCTGCTGTACGACGGCATCTGCCGCGTCTTCGGCCAGAAGAAGAACGGCGACGCCACGGTGGGCGCCATGGTGCTGGTGCTGGTGTGCATCGCGGCCTTCCTGGCCTGCCACATCTTCCCGGGCCAGGCCGCCTTCCTGCTGATGGGCGCCATGCTGGCGACCTCGATGAGCGCCAACGTGTTCTTCTGGATCATCCCCGGCCAGCGCACGGTGGTGAAGGCCCTGAAGGAAGGCCAGCCCGTGGACCCCATCCACGGCAAGCGCGGCAAGCAGCGCAGCGTGCACAACACGTACTTCACGCTGCCGGTGCTGTTCGCCATGCTGTCCAACCACTACGGTTGGCTGTACAGCCATGAGCTGAACTGGCTGGTGCTGATCCTGATGATGTTCGCGGGCGCTGCCATCCGCCAGTTCTTCGTGATGCGCCACGGCTTCAAGCTGGGCCGCAATGCCCATCCCTGGCCCTACGCCCTGGTCGGCGTGCTGGTGCTGATCGGCACGGCCGTCTGGCTCAAGCCTGCACCGGCGCCTGCCGCCGCCCCTGTGCCTGCGCCTGCCGCAGCCCCCGCACCGGCTCCCGCCGCCGTGCAGGCGCCTGCTGGTGCCGAGCCCGCTGCGACGGCGGCGCCCGGTGCCGAAGCTGCTGCACCCGTTGCGGCCGCTGCTCCCGCCGCCGACGGCGCCGTGGGCTACGCCCAGATGGCGCCCTTCTTCCAGCAGCATTGCGTGGTCTGCCACGGTGCCGCCCTGCAGCAAAAGAATGTGCGCCTGGACTCGCCCGAGCAGGTCAAGGCCCACGCCCAGCAGATCTACCAGCAGGTGGTGCAACTGCGCAAGATGCCCTTTGGCAATCCGGGTGCCCTGAACGATGACGAGCGCAGCATGGTCAAGCGCTGGTACGAGTCTGGTGCATCGGTGAATTGATCGCTGGGCCGCGCCCAGACGCTGTCGGCGTTTGCTGTCAGCGTTCGGCGGCCAGCCACCAGCCCGCAGCCTCGCAAGAGCCTGCGGGCTTTCTGTTTCAGGCAGGCCAGGCCGCTGCGGTGCCATGCAGTGCCGGGCGCCGCGCTTCATCGTGCGGCGTGTGCAGCGCGATGGCGCCGCGCCCCGGCAGGCTTTGCGCCTTGGCCTGCTGCTTGGCCAGGGCCGCGAGGTTGGCGATGTCCTCGGGTGCCAGCATGCTGCCCGGCGTGACGCGCACCACGCCGATGGACAGCGTAGTGCAGGCAAAGAATCGCCGGATGCCGTGGCGGTCCTCGGCCCAGATGCCTCCGGCCTCGCGCGCCTGGTCGTCGAACAGCTGGCGCGCCTCGCTGGCGAAGGCGCCCACAATGCCTTCGCAGCGCCGCTGCCAGTCCTCGCTTTGCAGCAGCAGCATGAAGTCGTCCCCGCCCACATGGCCCACGAAGTCGCGCCGCGCATCGCAGTGCGCGACGGCCAGCCGCGCCACCAGGCGGATCATCTGGTCGCCGCGCCAGTAGCCGTAGTGGTCGTTGAAGGGCTTGAAGTGGTTGAGGTCGGCGTAGCAGGCCACGAAGCCGGCGCCGCTGTCCAGCAGTCGCTGCATGTGCAGGCTGATGGGGATGTTGCCGGGCAGGAAGGTCAGCGGGTTGGCGTGGCGCGCGGCCTCGATGCGGGCCTCGGTCACGCGGCGCACCAGCTGCTCGCCCGTGCCCAGGCCCACATAGCGGCCGTTGTCGGTGACGATGAAGCCGTCGCTCAGGTAGCGCTGGTCCTGCGAGGTCAGGATGCCCACGAGCTGGTCCACATCGCAATCGAGCTCCACGATGCGCGGCTGCACGTTGGCAAAGGCCAGGCAGGGCTTGCGCCCGTGCACTTCGCGGAAGTACAGCGTGGCGTAGTGGTTCATGAACTGCTGGCGGTTGATGAGCGCCAGCGGCCGGCCGGCCTCCACGACGGCAATGGCATGCAACTGCTGGCCGGCCTGGAACAGCTCGGCCACCTCGTCGTTGCTGGCTGCGGGCACCACGCAGGGCGCCTGCATCACCATCAGATTGCGCAGCACCCCCGGGCGCGCGCTGTGTCCCTGGTGGGGCAGCACGGCCACGCGCGGGTCCTGCGCCACGCTGCGCGCCTGCGTGCTGATCTGGGGCTGGGCGGTTTCGGCAGGGCGGCCCAGCAGCCAGCCCTGGCCATACGGAATGCCCAGGTCGCGCAGGGTGCGCAGCTCATCCTCGGTCTCTATGCCTTCGGCGATCAGCGTGGTGCCGAAGACCTCGGCAATGCCCTTGATGGCCTGCAGCAGCTGCAGCGTGGCCGGGCGCTGCTCGATCTGGTGGATGAAGTATTTGTCGATCTTGACGAAGTCGGGCTTGGCCTCGGACCACAGGCGCAGGCTGGAGCGGCCGTCGCCAAAGTCATCCAGCGCCAGGCGCGCGCCCGTGGCATGCACGGCCTTCACGGCGGCGCAGACGGCGGGCATGTCGGTCACATGGTCGTGCTCGGTGATCTCCACCACCAGGGAGCGGGCCTGCACGCCGAAGATGCGCACCGTGTCCCCGACCATGCCGGGGCCGCAGACCCCCACGGCCTGCACCAGCGCCTGGGCGCTGAGGTTGATGAACAGCCGGCCCGGCGCACTCTGCCGGCCCCAGTCCTGCAGCGCCACGCAGACCGCCAGCAGCTCGAATTCCCGAAGAATGCCCTCGGCCGCAGCGCCCTTGAGCAGGGCATCGGGCGTATGCAATGGCATGCCCCGGGGGCCGCGGATCAGCGCCTCATGCGCATAGATGCTGCCGCTGCGCAAGTCGGCCAGCGGCTGGAAGACGCAGTACAGGCCGCCCGCGCGCATGAGCTGCGCCACGGGGCCTGCGCCTGACCGCACGGCGGCGGATAGCACGGCCGCGGCAGCGGGCAGGCTGGCGAGCATCTGGGGATCGATCATGGGCTCAACTTTTCAGCTGGATACATTACGTTTCACTGGTGACATTCTTGTGACAAGTATGCCGCCTGCGGACCGGTGTGCTGGCGGCGGATTGACATGGCTCAAAACGCGGCGGGAGCAAAGCCGGCAAAGTTGCATGCATGTTCGCCCTGTCTTCCTTGCAAGCTTTCGCCTTCGCGCCGGGTTCCGCCCAGGTGTTGGCCGCGGGTACCTGGCTCAGGCTGCGTCGGCAGTCGCCGGATACGGTGATGTATCTGGAGCGCGGTCGCGTGCTTCTGGGCATAGGCCAGGGTGGGCAGATGCGCCACCAGCTCGGTGTCGTGGAGGGGCCGGCCTGGCTGGACGCCGCCTTTGTGCTGCAGCGGCGCGGCAGCAGCCTGGACATGCTGGCCGACAGCGATGTCCGCGTGCAGCAACTTCCCCAGACCGACTTCCTGAAGGCCGTCTCGCAGCTGCCGCCGCCCGCCCAGCAACTGCTGCAGGACATGGCCCAGGCCTACTGCGCGCAGACCGAGCTGGCGGTGAGCCGCCTGTCCAAGGACGCCGAGGCGCGCTGCGCCCAGTGGCTGCTGCGCCATGCCATGCCGCACGAGGCCGGGGGCCTGCGCGTGACGCTGCACCTGCGCAAGCGGCTGATCGCCGCCCAGCTCGGCATTGCGCCCGAGACCTTCTCGCGCGTGCTGCGCCAGTTGCGTGAGCACGGGCTCATCGCGGGCCGGGGCAATGTCATCGATCTGCCCAAGCCGGCGGCCCTCGAAGTGCTCGCAGTAGGCTGATTCCCACGCCGCTGACGGGTGCCGGCCTGCAAGCGCCGGGACTTGCGGGGCGGGGTATCCACTGGTTCGCGGGTTCCACCCAGTGGGACGGCTTTCGGGCCTGCATATATTGATGGCGTCATGTCACTGGACGCCCGCCGATCTCCCTTTTTCCAGGCACTGCTGGCATCCCAGGATGCTCCGCAGCTGCCGGATTCACCCTCGCGGCCGCGCGCGGCCACAGGCTGGGGCGCCATGCGCTGCACGGTGCTGGCGCTGGCCGCTGCAGCCGTGCTGCTGGCGGGCCTTGGCAGTGCCTGGTGGGTCTCGCACAACATGCGCCAGCAGACGCTGGAGCGCGCCATGGCCCGGCAGGCCGACGAGGTCGATACCGTGGCGCGCATGCTGGCCGCGCGGCTGGAGCAGCAGCAGCGCCTGCTGTGGGTGCTGGCCCAGGGCATTGCAGACCAGGGCAGCGACCCGAGCCGGCTGATGGGCGAGATGCTGCGTGGAGACGCATCCGTGCGGCTGTTCGACACCCTGCAACTGGCCGACGCGCGTGGCCAGCTGCAGCTCAGCCTGCGCGGCGGCCGTTCCGAGCCCCTGGCCGATCTGGACGAAGGCGTGCGCGACGTGATGCGGCGCAGCCTGGCCGATGGCCGGCCCGTGGTCTCCACCATGGTGCGCAAGGGGGCCGATCCCGGAATGATGGAGTTGCTGTACGCCGTGCCGCTGCGTACCGGCAACGGCACGGTCAGCGGCGTGCTGTCGGCCGGCGTGCGCATGTCCGCCCAGGCACTGCTGCCGCCCAGCATCGATCCCTCGCGCTCCGGCGGGCGCCTGCTGGTCATGCAGCGCGACGGGCAGATCCTGGCCCACTCCGACCCCTCGCGCTGGTCGGCGCGCGCCGAGGCCGAGCCCGGCCTGGGCGCGGACTGGCTGCAGGACCCCGCGGCCGGCGCAGTGCAGGTGGGCCCCGACACCCAGCGGCGCGCGGGCTACCTGGTGACGACGGCAGGCATGCCGCTGCCGCAGTGGCTGGTGGTCAGGATCACCCCCGAGGAAGCCATCGCACCCAGCCTGGCGCCGCGCGTGCTGTGGTGGCTGCTGGCCGCCGTGGCCGGTGTCGCTGGCCTGCTGGTCCTGCTGCTGATCCTGGTCACCGAACCCATGGCGGCCCTGCACCGCACTGCACGCCAATGGCTGGCGAGCCAGGGAAGGCTGATGGCCGAGGAGCCCGATCCCGCGCCCGAACCCGAGCCGGGACATGCCGAGGAAGGCGGCTGGCGCATGCCCTGGACCCATGCCTGGGGCGAGGCCTCCACGCTGTGGCAGGCCCTGCATCGCCTGGGGCAGATGGGCCAGGAGCAGGCGCATGAGATTGGCCGGCTGCAACTGCAGCTGCAGACGCTGATGGACTACGCGCCCGTGGGCCTGGTGGTCACGCGGTCGGCGCATCTGGAGCTGGTGGGCCTGCAGGCCGCACGCATGCTCGGCTACCCGCCGCGCGAGCTGCAGGGGCAGGCGATACGCCAGCTGTGCGCCTCCGACACGGCGCACATCCAATTGCTGGAGCGCGTGCGCAAGGACCTGGACATGTACGGCCAGTTCGACAGCGAGCAGTGCTTTGTCCGCAAGGACGGCCGCCCCATCTGGGTGCGCCTGCACGGCCAGAGCCTGCAGCGCCTGCAGCGCGGCCTGGAGCCGCGCGCCGTGGTGCCGGCAGACCCCACCCTGGTCTGGGTGGTCGAGGACGTGACCATGCAGCGACTGGTGCGCGAGCAGCCGGGCTGGAAGGCCATGCACGATCCGCTGACCCTGCTGCCCAACCGCGAGGCCTTTGCCATGCGCCTGCATGAGTGGCTGCAGGAATGCAGTGCCGCCCAGCGCCTGCCGGCCGAGGCGCTGCAGCAGGGTGAATCCGCCCTGCAGCACAGCGACAACACCGCCGTCGCCACGGTCGAGGAGGCACAAGAGGCGGAGGAAGAGGCGGAGGAGAAGACCGTCGGCCTGCAGCAGCATGGCGTGATCCTGTTCCTGGACCTGGACCATTTCGCCCACGTCAACCAGCAGGGCGGCCATGCGGCGGGCGACGAGGTGCTGTGCCACATGGCCCGGCTGATCGACAGCGTGGTCCGGCCGCTGGGCTGGGTGGCGCGCCTGGGCGGTGATGAATTCGCCGTGCTGCTGGCGGGCACCTCGGCGGAGCAGGGCATGCTGCTGGCGCAAAGCCTGTGCATGGCCGTGCAGGACTGGGAGGGCGCCCACGAGGGGCAGCGCTACCTGATGGGTGTCAGCGTCGGCATGGTGGTGCTCGATGCCCGCCAGCACACGGTCAGCAGCGCGCTGCGCTCGGCCGACATGGCCTGCTATGCGGCCAAGCGCAAGGGCCGCAACCGCGTCGAGGTGCTGGAGGCGGCATAGATGCAAAGCTGTCCTCTCATTCGAAGGACTCGCTGAAGCGCCGCAACCCCTCGGGATCGATCAATGTCAGCGACCCATAGGAGACACGGACTGCGCCGATGTCCTCCAGTTCGCCCAGGGCACGGTTGACGATCTGTCGCGACACGCCCGCCAGGCTGGCCAGTTCCTCCTGCGACATGCCCAGGTGGCGGTTCTCGGCGCCCGGATAGAGCCTGGCATCCGTCAGTTCGGAGATGCAGTGCGCCACGTGGCGGCTGGAGTGGTGCAGGCGCGCATGCTCGCAGCGGCTGATGAACTGGCCCAGCCGTGCATTGACCTGGTCCAGCAGAAAACGGTTGAAGCCGAGGCTGTGCTCCAGCAGCCAGTGGAAGGTGGCGGCAGGCATCAGGGCCAACAGGGTGTCTTCGATCGCCGTGGCATCGAAAGGCCAGCCTTCACGCTTGAGCAGCGTGCCTTCGCCGAACCAGCAGCCCGGGGGGAAGGTGGCCAGCGTGGTGGTGCGTCCGGTGGGCGACAGGGCATGGATCTTGACCACGCCCCGGACGACGCCGGTCCAGTGGTCGGCCCGGCGCGCCTTCTGATACAGCGAGGTGCCGGCCGGTATCTCGCGCAGCAGCACTTCTCGCCGCAGCCTGAGCAGGTGTGCCTTGCTCAGGCTGGGCGCAAAGGGTGCCGACTTCAGGACATCGCTGATCGTGGGGAAGGGCTGCATGGCGGGCGATGTGATTTTTCAATGGAAGTTTGTTCTTTCATTGGTTCAATCGGCACTGTGCAAACCCTTATCTGTACTTTCCGACCGGCGTCCTTGACGCGTCAATCGTTGCGCGAGACCGGCTTGGGTCCGACCCGCCTGCCTGCGGGACCCGCGCTGAAATCGGTCAGAAAGGCTGCTTCCTGCGTCTGGCCCGTGCCAGGTTTGCTCCAGTCGCAGACCCCAGTCGGGAAAACGGCCGCAAGGCGTGCCTGCTGCGCGGCGCTGAAAGTGACGCCCGGATAGTCCTGGCTGGCGAAGGACAGAGGCTTGCGCTGGCACTGGTAGACGTCCTCGGCGCGGGGACCTCCAGCCACCTGGCGCGGCGACAACGTGGGCTTGAAGCTGCACGCCGGATCGTCAAGCGCCAGAGTCCGGCCCCCGTCGGCAAGGCAGACATCCTTCAGGTCAGCAGGCTTGTTGCGCACCACTTTCTGTGCCAGCGGGATAGCGGACGTATCGCTTTCGATTGCGGACAACCAGCGGTCCATCATGGCAAAGGACTGGTCGGCCATGGCCCGTGTGAGCGGGCCTTGGGTTGCGCGGATCACATGATTGTCGTGGCCACCGTTGCCTGCATCCAGACGTGCGCGCTGCTGGAGGCTGCGCCAACTCATATGGATGTCTGCGCCCAACTCTGGCCGCAGGTCGATGATGGCCACCTGCGAGAGATTCTTCGCGTTGCTGTGCAGGCCGCTGCTGTAGATTCTGGGCAGCAGATCAGCCGGTGCCTGCTGGCGGCTGGCCACCGGAGCCGCCGTGCCTCCGGTCCAGTCCAGATCGGTGGTGTAGCTGCCAATGCCTTCGTTGAGAAGCACGAAGTCCTCGGCGCCAATGGCTCCCGACTGCAGTGCCTTGAGTCCGTATTGCACGCCTACGTTGTCGTAGGGCATGACAGGTTTGATGTTGCCATCGGCGTCGCGCGCCGTACCGTAGACCGCCACCAACATGTCGTGGATGGAGCAGCGCACGCCCTGGGGACGGGTTTGCGGGTCGTAGGTGATGGCTGCCGGAAAGCCTGGGCCGCAATTGATTGGCAGCCTGGGATTTTGCGGTGTGATGAAGGTGGCTGTCCAGGCGCTGCAATAGGCGGCTGGATGGCCATTGATGGCAGCCCTGGCGGCGTCGGGCAGCGCCTTGCCTGCTGCTGTGCCGTAGTAGTTCGTCAGAAGGCCACAGTCCCGCGTCTCTATCCAGGTGGACGCGGCATCCGGATAGCTATAACCCGTCTGCAGCCCCTGCAGCAGCCCCGGCATGGCCGATGAGATCACCGTCTGCATCATGGAGCCACCGGAGCTTCCGTCGCCCATGGTGTAGCGCACTTCGCCATAGTTTTCGATCAGGTGCTCCTTGATGCGCATCATGCTCTCGGCGGCCAGCAACTCGTTGTTGTTGTGCAAGTGATTGGTCAGCATGGCCTTCACCACCATGTGGCCCGCTGCGAGCGCATTGGCGTCGAACAGCACGCTGCCGGTGGCCTGGTCGAGGGCGTTGACCGCAGGCTCCTGGAAGCGGTTGCCCGAGGCTGAGGCGCCGAACTTCCACAGCAGCTTGCCGTTCCAGCCTTTTTGCGGAGCCCAGGGCGCCCATGGCTGGGCGGGGTCGTAGTAGGCCAGGATCTGGTAGGTGCCGCGGCCCATCACGCCGGTTTCCACGCGCAGCAGGTGCTTGACGGTATCGCCACGGTCATTGGTGAAGTCGGCAATCTCGCTGTCGGCAGGCCGTTGCGACGGGTCGAAGGCCAGGTGGCAGGGGGCGGTGCCCGTGGTCCCTGGTGTGCAGGCGCTGCCCTGCCTGGACTTGGGCATGTAGTAGTAGGTGTATTGGGTCCTGGTATTGCAAAGGGCATCCACCGGATCGGTGTCGAGCCCGCTGGCGCGCGTGGTCACGGTCGCCGACAGCGCCGTGCCCGGCACGGAAACAGTGGCCTGTGCGCCATTGCGCGTGGCGCAGATCCAGGGTTGGGTCTGCGGGCCGGCGAAGATGGAGTCGCCTCGGCCGTGGTTGGTGATGTCCAGGCGTGCCCGCGCACTCCCTGCGGCCGTGGCGGCGAGGGTATTGGCGCCCACCCGCAATCCGTCGATCCGGCCCAGGATGCGGCCATTGGCGCGCTGGGCGAATTGGGCGGTGACATCGGCTCCGTTCAATTCCACCTTCAGTGCACCGGCGGGAATGCCCTTGGGCAGCAGTATTTCGAGGTAGGCATTGCCATCGCTGATCATGTCGGCCCGGTTGGAAAGGCTGAGGATCTCGATGGGCTGCGGGCCGGCATCGCCGCTGCTGCCGCAGGCCGTCAGCAGCGTGGCGAGCACGGCGGCCATCGCCATGCCCGAACGAGGGGCTGTCTGTGTCATGGGTCTTGTCTCCTGCATCCACTTCTTCTTGAAGCGATTTCATTGAAGCACGCTAACAAATGGAAGTCTGTATAGGTTTTGACAATGCATGGATGGTCCCGTGCCATGGAACTGGCGCGCATATTGCATGCGCTGCGCTCACAAGTGTTTAACGCCCCCTGCCCAGGCCATTCTTGGTGCTTGTATCTAGCTGGCCGGGGCCAGGGCTGGGTTACCCTGCGGGCTTTCATGATCTGCATGGCGGCTCCCCGCGCCGTGCCTCTTTGGTGATTGCTTCGCTACATGCGCGACCAGGCCCTGTTCGACAAGATTGATCTGCACCTGATACGGGTGCTGCACACGGTGCTGACCGAGCGCAGCGTCTCGCGTGCCGCATTGCGCCTGGGCATGCACCAGCCGGCGGTGTCCGCTGCGCTCAAGCGCCTGCGCGACCTGGCCGGCGATTCGCTGCTGGTGCGCTCGGGCGCGCACATGCAGCCCACCGAGGCCGGGCTGCGCATGGTGCAGCCGGCCGCCGACATCCTGCGCGCGGCCGAGGGCCTGTTCAGCGATGCGCGCCATTTCGATCCCCGCACCTCCACACGCACCTTCCGCATCGCTGCCAGCGACTACCTGGACCCGCTGTTCCTGCCGCGCCTGGTGGCCCATCTCAAGACCGAGGCGCCCGGCTGCCCCGTGGACATCCTGGCGCTCAACGGCGACGCGCACTACGAGGTGCAACTGGCCCAGGGCGATGTGGACGTGGTGATCGGCAACTGGCCCGAGCCGCCGCAGGGCCTGCACATGGCCAGCCTGTTCGAGGACGAGGTGGTCTGCCTGGTCAGCCCCCAGCACCCGGCCGTGCGCCGCGGCTGGGACGTGGCCCAGTGGCTGGAGGCCGAGCACATCGCGCCCACGCCCACCTATCCGGGCGCGCGCGGCGTGATCGACGACCAGCTGTCCCGCATGGGCCTGCAGCGCCAGGTGGCGGCGCGCTGCGCGCATTTCAGCCTGATCCCCGACATCGTGGCCACCAGCTTGCTGGTGCTGACCACGGGGCGGCTGTTCTGCGAGCGCTTCAGCCAGCGCCTGCCCCTGGTGATCCTGCCCTGCCCGGTGGAGTTCGCGCCGCTGGTGTACTACCAGCTGTGGCACGCCCGCACGCACATGGGCGCCTCCACGCGCTGGCTGCGCGACGCCGTGCGGCATGTGGCCCTGATGTCCCGTGCCCGCTAGGCGATGGCGGCAGGAACCGCCTTTTTGGTGGACAAAGTGGTGGTCGATATGAGGGCCGCCAAGGCGGTTTCAAGGACTTGTGTTCCAGTTTGTTGCAGAAATTGAAAGACAATCCCAGGCATGAATCCCCCCGATACAGTCCCCCTGCCAGCCGCAGCGCCGCCCCGGCTGCAGCTGACAGGCATCACCAAGCGCTATCCGGCGGTGGTGGCCAACAACGGTATTTCGCTGACCGTGGGCGCCGGCGAAGTGCATGCCATCCTGGGTGAGAACGGTGCCGGCAAGTCCACGCTGATGAAGATCATCTACGGCGCCGTCAAGCCTGACGAGGGCCGCATCGAGGTCGATGGCAAGCCGGTCCACATCCGCAACCCGCAGGAGGCGCGCCAGCTGGGCATCGCCATGGTGTTCCAGCATTTCAGCCTGTTCGACACGCTGTCAGTGGCCGAGAACGTCTGGCTGGGCCTGGACAAGAGCCTGCCGCTGGCCGAGGTGGTGAAGCGCATCGAGTCCACGGCGCATGACTACGGGCTGGAGGTCGATCCCCACCGCCCCGTGCACACGCTGAGCGTGGGCGAGATGCAGCGCGTGGAAATCATCCGCGCCCTGCTTACGCACCCGCGCGTGCTCATTCTTGACGAGCCCACCTCGGTGCTCACGCCGCAGGCGGTGGAGAAGCTCTTCGTCGTGCTGCGCCGCCTGGCGTCCGAAGGCTGCTCCATCCTCTACATCAGCCACAAGCTGCACGAGATCCGTTCGCTGTGCACGGCCTGTACCGTGCTGCGCGGCGGGCAGGTGACCGGCGTGTGCAACCCGGCCGTGGAGAGCAATGCCTCGCTGTCGCGGCTGATGATCGGCTCGGAGCCGCCCGAGCTCACGCACCGCGAATCCCAGGTCGGCGCCAGCGTGCTGCGCGTGCAGGGCCTGGCGCTGCCGCGCTCGGAGCCCTTCGGCGTGGACCTGCATGGCATACAGCTCGATGTGCGCGCGGGCGAAGTCGTGGGCATCGCCGGTGTTTCGGGTAATGGCCAGAAGGAATTGCTGTATGCGCTGTCCGGCGAGGACACGCGCGCGGCGCCCGAAATGGTGCAGATTGCCGGCCGGGAGGCGGGGCGCCTGGGCCCCGGCCGGCGCCGTGCGCTGGGCCTGCACTTCGTGCCGGAGGAACGTCTTGGCCGCGGCGCCGTGCCCAGCATGGGCCTGGCGCACAACCTGCTGCTGACGCGCAAGACCGCGCTGGGCGCGGGCGGCTGGATCCGCATGGGCCAGTTGCAGGAGCAGGCGCGCGCCATCATCGCGCGCTTCAACGTCAAGGCCGGTGGCCCCAACGCGGCGGCGCAGTCGCTGTCGGGCGGCAACCTGCAGAAATTCATCGTGGGCCGCGAGATCGATGCCAGGCCCAAGCTGCTCATCATCTCCCAGCCTACCTGGGGGGTGGACGTGGGGGCGGCCGCGCAGATCCGCGGCGCCATCCTGCAATTGCGTGACGAAGGCTGCGCCGTGCTGGTGCTCAGCGAGGAGTTGGACGAATTGTTCGAAATATGTGACCGCCTGCATGTGGTGGCCAAGGGCCGGCTGTCGCCCTCGGTGGCGCGGGCCGATGCCACCGTGCAGCAGATCGGCGAGTGGATGAGCGGCCTGTGGGACGGTGCTGCCGCCCCGAACGCCGCCCCGAACGCCGCCCAGAATGCCGCCCAGAATGCCGCCAGGGGAGGCGCCCATGTTCAAGCTTGAGCAACGCCCCCAGGCCTCGAAGCTGTGGACCTACGGTTCGCCCGTGCTGGCGCTGGCCATCACGGTGCTGATCGGCGTGTGCCTGTTCGTGATGCTGGGCAAGGACCCGGTGCGCGGCCTGCAGGCCTTCTTCTGGGACCCCGTCAAGTCCACCTATGCGCTGGGCGAGCTGGCCGTCAAGGCCACGCCGCTGCTGCTGATCGCGCTGGGGCTGGCCGTGTGCTTTCGCTCCAATGTGTGGAACATCGGTGCCGAAGGCCAGTTCGTCATCGGCGCCGTGGCCGCAGGCGGCGTGGCGCTGCTGGCGGACAAGACCACGGGCCCGTGGATCGTGCCCGCCATCCTGGTGGCCGGCATGCTCGGCGGCATGGTCTGGGCCGGCATCGTGGCCCTGCTGCGCGACCGCTTCAACGCCAATGAAATCCTGGTCAGCCTGATGCTGGTCTACGTGGCCACCCTGGTGCTGGGCTTTCTGGTCTACGGTCCGTGGAAGGACCCCATGGGCTACAACTTCCCGCAGACCAAGACCTTCGAGCGCGTCACGCAGATCCCCAAGCTCATGCAGGGCATGCGCACCAACATCGGGCTGCTGCTGGCGCTGGCTGCGGCGGCCATGCTGTGGGTCTTCCTGTTCCGCACCCGCGCCGGCTTTGCGCTGCAGGTCGGTGGCCTGGCCCCGGCTGCTGCGCGCTACGCGGGCTTTTCCTCGCGCCGCGCGCTGTGGACGGCGCTGCTGATCTCGGGCGCCGCCGCCGGCCTGGCCGGTGCGCTGGAAGTGGCCGGCCCGCTGGGCCAGCTCACGCCCTATGTCCCGGCCGGCTACGGCTTCGCCGCCATCATCGTGGCCTTCGTCGGCCGCCTGCATCCCGTGGGCATGATCTTTTCCGCGATTCTCATGAGCATGTTCTATATCGGGGGCGAACTCGCCCAGTCGCGCCTGGGCCTGCCCAAGGCGCTGACCGGCGTGTTCCAGGGCCTGCTGCTGTTCACGCTGCTGGCCTGCGACACGCTGGTGGCCTACCGCGTGCGCTGGGTGTCCCGCACGCCCGTGGTTCCGCCCGCAGCGGCGCCTGCCGTCAAGGAGGCCCGCTGATGGAATCCTATGCACTGCTGCTGGGCTCCACGCTCAGCGCCGGCACCGTGCTGGCGCTGGCCGCGCTGGGCCTGCTGATCAATGAAAAGGCCGGCATCGTCAACCTGGGTGCCGAGGGGATGATGCTGTGCGCCGCCATTGCGGGCTTTGCCGCCGTGGTCCACACGGGCAGCACCACCGTGGGCTTTCTGGCCGGCATGGGTGCGGGCGCGCTGCTGGCCGCCATCTTCGGCGTGCTGGTGATCTGGCTGAACACCAACCAGTACGCGACGGGGCTGGCGCTGTCGCTGTTCGGCACGGGCTTCTCGGCCTTCCTGGGCCTGGGCTATGTGCAGGCGCGCCTGCCCGAGCTGCCCAAGTTCGCCGTGCCCTGGCTGTCCGACCTGCCCGTGGTCGGCACGGCGCTGTTCCGCCTGCACCCGCTGGTCTATGGGGCCGTGGTCATTGCGGCGGCCCTGGTCTGGTTCCTCTACCGCACGCGGGCCGGCCTGGTGCTGCGCGCCGTGGGTGAGTCGCCCCAGTCGGCCCATGCGCTGGGCTACCCGGTGCGCCGCATCCGCCTGGCGGCCGTGGTGTTCGGCGGCGCCATGTGCGGGCTGGCCGGTGCCTACATCTCCACCGTCTACACGCCGCTGTGGGTGGAGGGCATGGTGTCGGGCCGGGGCTGGATCGCGCTGGCGCTGACCACCTTTGCCACCTGGCGCCCTGCGCGCGTGCTGCTGGGCGCCTACCTGTTCGGCGGCGTGACCATGCTGCAGTTCCACCTGCAGGCCACGGGCGTGCAGGTGGCCAGCCAGCTGCTGTCCATGCTGCCCTACCTGGCGACCATCGTCGTGCTGGTGCTGATCTCGCGCAATCCGACCTGGATCCGTGCCAACATGCCGGCCTCGCTGGGCAAGCCCTTCTACCCGGGCTCCTGACGCTTTCATTTTCTCTCTCTCCCTCCAGAACCAAAAAAGGACAAACGCATGCCCGCTTTGCGCGAACGCACCCTGAAACCTGGCCTGAAAAGCACGCTTGTGAAGATGATCGGCCTGTCGGCCATCTCGGTGGCGGCCCTGACCGCCTGCGGCAAGAAGGAAGAGGCCGCAGCGCCTGCTCCCGCTGCCGCGCCTGCCGCCCAGGCGCCGGCCGAGAAGCTCAAGATCGGCTTCATGTACGTCAGCCCCATCGGCGACGGCGGCTGGACCTTCCAGCACGAGCTGGGCCGCAAGGCCATCCAGGAGAAGTTCGGCGACAAGGTGGAAACCTCCTTCGTCGAAAGCGTGCCCGAGAGCGCCGATGCCGAGCGCGTGATGCGCGACATGGCCGGCCAGGGCAACAAGCTGATCTTCGCGACCAGCTTCGGCTACCAGGAGTTCGTGCAGAAGGTGGCGGCCGACCTCAAGGACGTGAAGTTCGAGCACGCCACCGGCTACAAGAACGCCGACAACGTGGCCACCTACGACACCAAGACCTTCGAGGGCGCCTACCTTGCCGGCATCGTGGCCGGTGGCATGACCAAGACCAAGACCGTCGGCGTCGTGGCCTCGGTGCCGATTCCTGAAGTGGTGCGCAACATCAACAGCTTCGTGCTGGGCGCGCAAAGCGTCGATCCCTCGATCAAGGCCAAGGTGGTCTGGGTGAACGAATGGTTCGCCCCGCCCAAGGAGTCCGAGGCCGCCACCTCGCTGATCAACGGCGGCGTGGACGTGCTCTACCAGAACACCAACTCCCCGGCCGTGCTCAAGACGGCCGAGGAACGCGGTGCGCGCGCCTTCGGCAAGGACGGCGACATGAGCGCCTTCGCGCCCAAGGCCCACCTGGGCTCGGCCGTGATCGACTGGACGCCTTACTACAGCAAGGTCACCCAGGACACGCTGGACGGCAAGTGGCAGGGCGGCTCGTTCTGGTGGGGCGTGAAGGAAGGCGCCATCGACCTCGTGAAGATCGCCGACGACGTGCCCCAGGACATCAAGGACAAGGTCGCCAAGGCACGCGACGGCTTGAAGGACGGCAGCTTCGCCGTCTGGACCGGCCCCATCAAGGACAACACCGGCAAGGAAGTGCTGACGGCAGGCCAGGTCGGCGATCTGGGCTTCATGACCAGCATCAACTTCTTCGTCAACGGCGTCGAAGGCAAGGTGCCGGGCGCCAAGTAAGCGCAGGCGCCGCATGCGCGGCGGCTTGTCTAGTGCGGGGCAGTCCCGCCTGGGAAGCTGACGCGCATGCACAGTCCGGGGCCATCGTCCGCGTCATCGCAGACGATGCTCCCCCCATGCTGGCGCACCACGGCCGCCACGATGGCCAGGCCCAGCCCGCTGCCCGCCACCGCCTGGTCGGGCGCGCGGAAAAAGCGGTCGAATACACGGCTGCGCCAGGCCGGCGCAATGCCCGGTCCCTCATCCATGACTTCGAGCACCGTTGCCTGCGTGGCCGCATCCCAGCGCGCGCGCACGCGCACCAGGCCGCCTGGCGGGCTGTACTTGATGGCGTTGTCCACCAGGTTGTCGATCAGGGATTCCATTGCCTGGCGTTCGCCCCACAGCGGCAGCGGACCTTCGGCGTCCAGATCAAGCTCCACGCCGCGCTCGCGGGCCAGGCCCGCCAGACAACCCAGGCGCTGCTGCAGCAGCCTGTCGATCTCCAGCGATTGCATGCCGGGCGCGGAGGGTCCGGCGTCGGCCCGCATCAGTGCCAGCATCTGGTCCACCAGGCGGGACGCGCGTGCGCTGCAGCCGACCAGCGCATCCAGGCGTGCGCCCAGGCGGTCGGCCAGCCCTGCCGGCAAAGGCAGGTTGTTCAGGGCTTCCGCATGCACGCGGATGGCGGCCACGGGTGTGCGCAGTTCATGGGCAGCATCGGCGATGAAGCTGCGCTCCCTGGCCAGCCCGTCCCTGACGCTCTGCAGCAGGCGGTTGACAGAGTGGGCCAGGGGCTTGAGCTCGCGGTGGCGCGGCTGAAAACCCAGCGGCGCAAGGTCGCCCATGCCACGGCGCGCGATTTCGGCACTGAGGCGCCGCCAGGGCCTGAGCGCAAGCCACACGGCGGCCCACGCCGGAAAAACCAGCAGCGGCGCGCTGATCAGCAGGGGCAGCACCAGCAGGCTGCTGGAGGCCAGCGTGAGCATGCCGCGCCCGGGCTCATTGGAGATGGCCAGCGTCACGCGCAACTGGCCCGAGGCGTCCGAGCGCGTCATGGCGCGCCAGCGTTCCCCTGCCGCCGTGACTGTCTCGATGCGATCCGTGGCGGTCTGCACGATGGGGGCGGAAAGGCCGGGCGAGACAAACAGCAGCTGCGGTCCGTGCCACACCATCATGTTCACGCGCCAGCGCGGCTGGCCGGGCAACTGCCCTTCGGTTCTGCGGGCCAGGTCGATGCGGGCGAGGGCTTCCTGCAGCGCGGCAGGGCGGTCCAGCAGGGGGCCGGCAACCGCCAATACCGCGTCGTGGCGCAACGGGTCCAGCTCCGAGGCATCGCTCTGGAACTCCACCATCAGCAGCGCGCCGAGGGCGATCCACACCACGACCAGCACCACGGCCTGGGCAAGCACCAGGCGCCGGATCAGGCTGGGTTCGGCCCCGGCGCGCCAGGCGCGGCGCAGGCAGGCTGCGGCCTTCATCGCCGCCTGCCTTCATAGGGCTGGCGGTCCAGCACATAGCCGACGCCGCGCACCGTGCGCACATAGCCTTCGCCGATCTGCCGCCGCAGGCTGGAGATGTGCACCTCCAGGCTGTTGCTCGCATAGCGCCCGCTGCCCGGCAGCACCTCCTCTTCGAGCATGTGGCGGCTGAACACCTGGTCGGGGCGGCGGATCAGGGCGGCCAGCAGGGCGAATTCGCTGGGCGACAGATCAATCTCGCGGCCGAAGACGCTGACACGCCGGCTTCGTTCGTTCAGCACCAGTCCGCGCACGTCGAAGACCTGCTCTTCCGTGCCCAGGCTGCGGCGCCTGAGCGCGCGGATGCGCGACAGCAGCTCGGCCAGCGCAAAGGGCTTGACCACGTAGTCATCGGCTCCGCCGTCGAGCCCGCGCAGGCGGTCGTCCAGCCCGTCCCGCGCCGTGAGGATCAGGATGGGCAGGTCCTTGCGTTCACGCCGCACGCGTGCCAGCAGCGACAGTCCGTCGCCATCGGGAAGGCCCAGATCCAGCACCAGCAGGTCGCAGGCGCCCTGGTCCAGCAGGGGGCGGGCCTCGGCGATGCGGCGCACCCAGGTGACATCGAAGCGCTGGTCCTGCAGCGCCAGGCGCACCCCGTTGCCAAGGTCCAGATCATCTTCAACCAGCAATAGCTTCATGGGGCAGGGCGCGGGGCCGGTGGGGGCAATGCCGGATTTTCCCAGACAGGGTCTTCAGGATTCCTTCAGGCGGCCGTCCGGTTTTCTTCAGGCCCGCCGCCGACAGTGCGGACCTCTTCATTCATTGCACGGAGGCGCTTCATGCACGTTCGAGTTCCCGCTCCCACCCAACCCCGCTGGCTGCTTGCCGCGGCCCTGTCATCCCTGCTGCTGGCGGCCTGCGGCGGCGGCGACTCCAAGATTCTGTCGGAGCGCAGCGGCCAGGTCGTGGTGGATGGCCGCACGTCCGGCGATCTGGAGGGCGTATGGCGCATCCTGGGAGAAGGCACGCTGATGGAGTTCAAGTCGAATTCCGTGGCGCGCTACCAGGAGGCCGGAGCCCTGTGCTACCCCCAGGCCGGCGCTGCAGGCGGCACGGTGGAGCAGTTCAAGGGATACAGCTACCGCACCACGGCCAATCTACATGGCATCCGCGCCGAGCTGTTCGAGCTGCCGGGCTTTCCTGCCACCTACTCCCTGGAGCGCCTGGGCAGCGTGCCTTCGGCCTGCCGCAATGCGCCGGCGACCGACCCTGCCACCACCTTCAAGGCCCTGAGCGATGTGATTGCCCTGGACTACGCCTTTCTCAAGGAACGCAACATCGACTGGCCGCAGATCACCAGCCGCCTGGCGCCCCGGGCGGCGGCGGCCGCCAACGACGATGCCCTGCAGGCCGTGATGAGCGAGGCGCTGAAGGACTTCAACGACGTGCATACCGCCCTGATCCGCTCGCGCGACGGCGCGCTGAGCTATGCCTTCCTGGGGGGCAACAAGCCCACCACCAAGCGCCTGCGCCAGGCCTTCGAGGCGCAGACCGAGGTCAAGGACTTCCTGGTTTTCCAGGAGCTGTGGAAGGCGCGGGTCCGTGAGGACCTGGCATCCCGCCTGCAGGGTGGCAGCGGCCCCGTGCTGGGAGGAACCATGGTCTGGGGCCGGTTGCCGGGCAATGTGGGCTACATCGAGATCGGCAGCATGGGCGAGTTTTCCAGCCCCTTCGATGCGCACAAGGACATGGCCGCGGCGCGGGCAGAGATGGACCGCGCGCTGGCCGCGCTGGCGGACACACGCGCGCTGATCGTCGATGTGTCGCTCAACACCCTGGGCGGACTCGACCAGGTCAGCGCCGAGATGGCGGGCAGTTTCACGCGGCAGCGCGTGCTGGGCTTTACCAAGCAGGCGCATCGCCCGCAGGGCCGCAGCGAACAAAGCTGGTATGTCGAGCCCAGGGGCAGCCAGACCTATGCCAGGCCCGTGCAGGTGCTGACCAGCGATCTGACCGTCAGCGCTGCCGAGACCTTCACGCTGATGATGCGGGCGCTGCCCCAGGTGACCCAGGTGGGCCAGCCAACGGCGGGCTCACTGTCCAACTCCCTGGTCAAGCCCTTGCCGGGCAACTTCTTCGTGTCCCTGTCCAACGAGATCTACCGCGATGGTGCCGGCGTGGCCTTCGAGGTCACCGGCATTCCTCCGCGCATCGGCCTCGCGGTGTTCGATCCCGCCGATCCTGCCGCGCTGGAGACCGGGCACCGCCGTGCGGTGGAGCGCCTGGTGGCGATGCTGGGCAGTTCCTGAGGGCCGGCGCCGGCCTGTTCATGCACCGATTCCGTGCGCACCCCGGAAAATGTCGTTTTCCAGGAGCACGCAGCCCATGAACAGGCCGGCTGGCGTCATTCTTGCTTTATTCTCTGGACCCATCGCGGCAGGCCTGCGCCCTGCAGACCTGCCTTCTTCCTGCCTGCCGCAGGACCACTTGAGGAAACTTCGATGACTGATCTTCACAAACGCTCCCTGATCAAGGTGGCAGCGCTGTCGGCCGTGGCCGCCGCCGCGCTGGCCGGCTGTGGCAAGAAGGAGGAGGCCGCGCCTGCGCCCGCTCCCGTTGCCGAGGCCCCTGCTGCCGCTGCAACCGAGCCTTTGAAGATCGCCTTCGCCTACGTGGGCCCCGTCGGTGACGGCGGCTACACCTTTGCCCACGACCAGGGCCGCCTGGCGCTGGAGAAGGAATTCGGCGACAAGATCAAGACCTCCTATGTGGAGAGCGTGCCCGAGGGCGCCGACGCCGAGCGCGTGCTGCGCGACATGGCCGCCAACGGCAACAAGCTGGTCTTCGGCACCACCTTCGGCTACATGGAACCCATCCAGAAGATCGCTCCCGACTTCCCCGATGTGAAGTTCGAGCACGCCACCGGCTACAAGACTGCCGCCAACGTCAGCACCTACGACAGCCGCACCTACGAAGGCGCCTACCTGGCCGGCATCATCGCGGGCTCCATGACCAAGTCCAACGTGCTGGGCGTGGTCGGCTCCGTGCCGATTCCCGAAGTGCTGCGCAACATCAACAGCTTCACGCTGGGCGCGCAGTCCATGAACCCCAAGATCAAGACCAAGGTGGTCTGGGTCAACGAGTGGTTCGCCCCCCCGAAGGAAACCGAGGCTGCGACTTCGCTGATCAACGGCGGCGCCGACATCCTGTTCCAGAACACCGACTCCGCTGCCGTGCTCAAGACGGCCGAGGAAAAGGGCAAGCGCGCCTTCGGCTGGGACTCCGACATGACGGCCTACGGCCCCAAGGCCCACCTGGGCTCGGCCATCATCAACTGGACGCCCTACTACACCAAGACCGTGCGCGAGATGCTGGACGGCAAGTGGAGCAGCCAGCAGACCTGGTGGGGCGTGAAGGAAGGCGCGATCGACATCGTCTCGCTGGCCGATGACGTGCCTGCCGAAGCCAAGGCGAAGATCGAAGAGGTCAAGAAGGGCCTGAAGGACGGCACCTTCCACATCTGGAAGGGCCCGATCGCAGGCCAGGACGGCAAGGAACTGCTGGCCGCCGACGCCGTGGCCGAGGACAAGTTCCTCACGGGCATCAACTTCTACGTCAAGGGCGTGGAAGGCAAGGTGCCGGGCCAGGACAGCAAGTAAGCAAGACGCCAGGCCCCCCGGCGCAGGCCGGGCTGCCCGCTGCCGCCAGGGCCGCCTTCGGGCGGCCTTGGCGTTCATGCGCAGCACAGTTGCCGTACCTGTGCTGCGCATCGAGTGGGTTTATGCTCGCTCCCAGCCGCGGCCTGCCCGCCGCCGCGGCACAGACAGACAGCAAGAGATTCCCCCCATGATCGAAAAATCCCTCTGGCATCCCGTGGCCCAGGCCCACGAAGTTGTCGATGCGCCGCTGGGCGTGCAACTGCTGGACCAGCCCCTGGTGCTGTGGCGCGATCCGCAAGGCCTGGTCCGCGTCTTCGTGGACCGCTGCCCGCACCGTGGCGCACGCCTGTCCATGGGCCGTGTCGAGAACGGCCACCTTGAATGCCCCTATCACGGCTGGCAGTTCGCCGACAGCGGCCAGTGCGTCAAGGTGCCGGCCCTGCCCAGCTTCACGCCCCCGCCCTCGCAGTGCGTGAAGGCCTTCGAGGCACAGGAAGCCTACGGCCTGGTCTGGGTGCGGCTGGCCACGGGCGAGGAGCTCTCGGCTGTTCCGGCCCTGGCGGCCCTGGCGGCACTTCCAGCCTTTGAAGCCGAGGCGGACGCGCACCTGCGCAAGCTCAACTGCGGCCCCTACGACGTGGCCGCCAGCGCGCCGCGCATCATCGAGAACTTCCTGGACATGTCGCACTTCGGCTTTGTCCACGAAGGCTGGCTGGGCAGCCGCGATGCCACGGCCATCGAAGCCTATGCCGTGGAGACCACGGCCACGGGCGTGCTGGCCACGGGCTGCAAGGCCGTGCAGCCGCAGTCCAACCTGCACTCCACCAGCGCGGCCGAGGTCGAATACACCTACGAAGTCACGGCGCCCTATGCCGCCGTGCTGACCAAGCTGCCCGAGTCCGGCACCACCCGGGCCGGCTGGCGCGAGTCCATCGCCCTGTTCATCTGCCCCGTCACGCCCGAGACCAGCCGCGTCTGGTTCCGCCTTGCCGTGGCAGACTTCGATTCGCCCGACGCACAGCTGCAGGAATTCCAGCACACCATCTTCTGCCAGGACCAGCCTGTGCTGGAGTCGCAGCAGCCCAAGTGCCTGCCGCTGGACCCGCGCGCCGAAATGCACTCTGCGGCCGACCGCATGTCGTCCGCCTACCGCCGCTACCTCCGGGCCAGCGGCATCACCTTCGGAGTCTGCTGATGCACACCGTACCCGCCGTGGATGCCGCGCATCTGCCCCAGTTGCTCAAGGCCATGCCCAAGGCCGAGCTGCACATGCACATCGAAGGCTCGCTGGAGCCCGAACTGATCTTCGCGCTGGCCCAGCGCAACGGCGTGAAGCTGCCCTACGCCGGCGTGGAAGACCTGCGCCGCGCCTATGCCTTCACCGACCTGCAAAGCTTTCTGGACATCTACTACGCCGGCGCCAGCGTGCTGCTGTACGAGCAGGATTTCTACGACATGGGCCGCGCCTACCTGACGCGCGCCGCGCAGGACAACGTGGTCCATGCCGAGATCTTCTTCGACCCCCAGACCCACACCCAGCGCGGCGTGGGCATGGAGACCGTGATCAACGGCCTGTACCGCGCCTGCCGCGATGCGGAGATAGAGCAGGGCATCTCGTCGGCGCTGATCCTGAGCTTTCTGCGCCACCTCAGCGAAGAGGACGCCTTCGCCACGCTGGAGGCCGCGCTGCCGCTGCGCGACCGCTTCATCGGCGTGGGGCTGGACAGCAGCGAGGTCGGCAACCCTCCCGAGAAGTTCGCCCGCGTGTTCGCCCGCTGCCGCGAGCTGGGCCTGCACCTGGTCGCGCATGCGGGCGAGGAGGGTCCTCCCGCCTATATCTGGGGCGCGCTGGATGTGCTGCATTCCGAGCGCATAGACCACGGCGTGCAGGCCGCGCGCGACGAGGCCCTGATGCAGCGCCTGGTCCGCGACGGCGTGCCGCTGACCGTGTGCCCGCTGTCCAATCTCAAGCTGTGCGTGGTGTCCGACCTGGCCCAGCACAACCTGCCCCAGCTCTTGGAGGCAGGGCTCAAGGTCACGGTCAACTCCGATGATCCGGCGTACTTCGGCGGCTATGTGAACGAGAACTACCTGCAGCTGTTCGCCGCCACGGGCATGAACTCGCAGCAGGCCTGGCAACTGGCGGTCAACAGTTTTGACGCCAGCTTCGTCACACCCCAGCAGCGCGCCCACTGGATGCGCCAGCTGGAGGCCGTGTTCGCCCGATACGCCGCCCTGGCCTGAGCCCGTTCAGGCCAGCGCCTGCCTGAGGCGCTCGGCATAGTCCTGCAGTGCCTGCATGCCAGGCTCCTTGCGCGGCCAGCCCAGGCCCACGCCGTCGCCCTCGTGGCGCGGCAGCACATGCAGGTGGAAGTGGAAGACGGTCTGCCCGCCCGCCGCGCCATTGGCCTGGAACAGGCTGATGCCATCGGGGTCGAACGCTGCCTGCACGGCCTGCGCCACGCGCTGGGCCGTCCGCATCACGGCGCCGGCCTCGTCGGGTGTGAGGTCCAGCAGGGTCACGGCATGGCGCTTGCTTGCCACCAGCACATGGCCGGGGTTGACCTGGCCGATGTCCATGAAGGCGATGGTCTGCTCGTCCTCGAACACCTTGGCGGACGGGATCTCGCCCGCCACGAGGCGGCAAAAAAGGCACTGCCCCGGGGGCGAGGTATCGACGAACATCGGCATGGTCCTGTACTCCTTGGTGGTTGCTTGGGGTTGGAATTTGCCGACGATCTTAGAGCGTGTTAAGCACTTTTAAGTACCCGCGTTGGTTCTGCGCGCTGGTGATCGCAAGGCGCAGTGCGCCGCCAAGGCTGGAGCCTTGGCAAGCGCTGCAACGCCGCGAGCGCCTGCGCGCAGAGCCAACCCTTCGGGAAAGCCGGGAAATGGGCCCGGCCCTTCGTTGCAGCACACTTGCGGTATGGCAACCGCGGCGCGCGCTGCGCCTCGTTCCGGGCCCATTTCCCGGCTTTCGCGGGCACTTAAAAGTGCATAACACGCTCTAGTGGACGGTATCTGCCGTCCCTTATGGAGGCCATAAGCGCAGGCCCAGGCAGCCCTCAGGGCCGCTGCCTATAATCGCGCCCCGCACCGGCCGCTGCCCATGGCCGGTGCGTTTTCATTTCCGGGCCATGTAGAGGAACACCATGTACAAAAACCTCGCAGCCGCAGTCGCGGCCGCAAGTCTTGTATCCACGGCCTTGTCCCAAGGCCATCCCGCCCCTTCATCCCCCGCAGGTTCCGCGCCCCTCAAGGCCGCCTTCGTCTATCTGACGCCCGTGCTCGACGCCGGCTGGACGCGCCAGCACGACGAGGGCCGGCGCGCATTGCAGGCGGCGCTGGGCCCGCGCGTGCAGACGCGTGCGGTGGACAGCGTGCCCGAGGGCCCCGACGCCGAGCGCGTGCTGCGCGACCTGGCCGCCTCCGGCAACCAGCTGATCTTCACCACCAGCTTCGGCTACACCGAGTCCGTGATGCGCGTGGCGCGCGACTTCCCGCAGGTGAAGTTCGAGTCGGTCACGGGCTTCAAGCGCGCCGACAACGTGGCCACCTCGAACGCTCGCTACTACGAGGGCCGCTATCTGTCAGGCATTGCCGCCGGCCGTGCCAGCAAGACGGGCGTGGCCGGCTTCGTGGTCGGCTTTCCGATTCCCGAGGTGCTGCAGGGCATCAACGCCTTCACGCTGGGCATGCGTTCGGTCAATCCCAAGGCCACGGTCAAGGTGGTCTGGCTGGATACCTGGTTCGACCCGCCGCGCGAGCGCGATGCGGCCATGGCGCTGTTCAACGGCGGCGTGGACGTGGTGTCCTTCCAGGTCGCATCCACGGCCGTGATGCAGGCCGCCCAGGAGCGCGGCCGCATGGCGATTGCCTACCACTCCGACATGCGCAAGGACGGGCCCGACGCCCAGTTGCTGGCCGTCACCCACCAGTGGGGCGACTACTACACGGCGCGCGCCCGCGCCGTGCTGGACGGCAGCTGGAAGAGCCAGGACACCTGGGGCGGCGTGCGCGAGGGCATGATCCGCGTGGAAGGCTTCGGTCCCAAGCTGCCGCCCGCCGTGCGCGAGGAAGTGCTGCAGCGCCAAAAGGACATGGCCCAGGGCCGCCTGCAGCCCTTCAAGGCCGGCGACCAGCCGGTGCGCGACAACCAGGGCCAGGTGCGCATTCCAGCCGGCAAGCAGCTGGATGATGCGCAGATCCTGCAGATGAACTGGCTGGTGGAAGGCGTGCAGGCCACCCTGCCCAAGTGATGCGGCCTGCGGGGCGTCCGGTCCTGGCGTAAACCCTAGGATGGCGCCTGCCGATGGCGCCTATAGCGCTGCGGATATGGCATCTGCCTGTCCGCCCGCTAAGCTTGGCGGCATGCAAATCTACCGTTCCTCATTGCTGCGTTTTGCCGACGATGGCCAGGCGCTCTACGACGAAGACGGCCTGCTGGCCGTCGCCCCGGATGACAGGGGGCAGCAGCGCGTCGTCGCCGCCGGCAGCTGGCAGGCGCTGCAGGCGCAGTTCACCGGACAGCCGGGCGCCGAAGTCACCCATCTGCCGGGCCGCATCCTGGCGCCGGGCTTCATCGACCTGCACATCCACTACCCGCAGACCGATGTGATCGGCGCGCCCGCCGCCGGCCTGCTGCCCTGGCTGGAGAAATACACCTTTCCGCACGAGTCGGCCTTTTGCGAACGCGCCCATGCCGACAGCGTGGCCGAGTTCTTCCTGGACGAGCTGCAGCGCAACGGCGTGACCACGGCGCTGGCCTTTGCCACCTCGCACCCGGGTTCGGTCGATGCGCTCATGGGCGCGTCGCAGGCGCGCGGCATGCGCATGATCACGGGCAAGGTGCTGCAGGACCGCCACAGCCCCGACGGCGTGCGCGACCAGACCGAGCAAAGCCTGATCGACACCGAAACCCTGATCCAGCGCTGGCATGGCGTGGACCGCCTGGGCTACGCGATCACGCCGCGCTTTGCGCCCACCAGCACGCATGAGCAGCTGCGCGGCGCGGGCGAACTCGCCGCACGCTACGCCGATGTCTGGATCCAGTCCCATGTGGCCGAGAACCTGGACGAAGTGCGCTGGGTGGCCGAACTCTTTCCGAAGGCCCGCAGCTATCTGTCGGTCTACGACGACTTCGGCCTGATGCGCGAGCGCGCCGTCTACGCGCACTGCATCCACCTGGACGATGAAGACCGCGCCCTGATGCGTGAACGCAGCACCGCCGCCGCCGTCAGCCCCACCAGCAACCTGTTCCTGGGCAGCGGCTTCTTCGACTTTGCGCGGGCCGATGCCGCGCAGTTCCTCTACGGCCTGGCCAGCGACGTGGGCGGCGGCATGAGCTTCAGCCCCTTCCGCACCATGCAGGCCGCCTACGTGGCGGGCCGCGAGGGCCAGACCAAGCAGGGCCTGAGCCTGTCGCCCGGCAGCCTGTGGTGGCAGCACACGGCGGGCGCGGCGCGCGCCCTGGGCCTGGCGGGCCAGGTGGGCAACCTGCAGCCGGGCTGCGAGGCCGACTTCGTGGTCATCAACCCGGCCTGCACGCCGCTGCTCGAGCGCAAGACCCGCCAGGCCGAGAGCCTGGACGAGCTGCTGTTCGCCATGATCATCCTGGGCGATGACCGCCTGATCGAGCGCACCGTCGTTTCTCAAGCAAAATAGCGCCTTTGCGCCAGTGCCCTGCCGGGTGCTGGCGCTTGACAAGTGCAGCTAGGGAACGAGGAATTGCCATGAGCATCAAGAGCGACAAGTGGATCCGTCGCATGGCCGAGGATCACGGCATGATCGAGCCTTTCGAGCCGGCCCAGGTTCGCAACGTCGATGGCCGCAAGATCATCAGCTACGGCACCAGCAGCTATGGCTACGACATCCGCTGCGCACCCGAATTCAAGGTGTTCACCAACATCCACAGCACCGTGGTGGACCCCAAGAACTTCGATGAGAAAAGCTTCGTCGATTTCGAGGGCGACAGCTGCATCATCCCGCCCAACAGCTTCGCGCTGGCGCGCACGGTCGAGTACTTCCGCATCCCGCGCAACGTGCTGACCATCTGCCTGGGCAAGAGCACCTACGCGCGCTGCGGCATCATCGTCAACGTCACCCCCTTCGAGCCCGAATGGGAAGGCTATGTGACGCTGGAGTTCTCCAACACCACGCCGCTGCCCGCCCGCATCTATGCCGGCGAGGGCTGCGCCCAGGTGCTGTTCTTCGAGAGCGATCCCGACGATGTCTGCGAGGTCAGCTACCGCGACCGTGGCGGCAAGTACCAGGGCCAGGTGGGCGTGACGCTTCCCAAGGCCTGACGGCGTTGACCCGGAAGACAAGGCCCGCAGCGAAAGCTGCGGGCCTTTTTCATTCGACCAGCGCCGGCGCATCGGTGCGCGCATGCGCACCGCAGCTCTCGCGCCGTGCGGCGGCAGCCGTGGCCATGAGCCAGCAGACATCGAGCTGATTGCGCAGCGCATGGCCTGCGGCAGGTGCCAGCCTTTCACGCCATGCCGCAATGCGCTGCACGGCCTGCGCCAGGCCCTGGTCGCTGCGCTGTATGCCCACGCAGTCCTGCATGAGCTGGCGCAACTCCTGCGCGATGGCTGCCGTGTCCTGCTCCTGTGCGCCGGCCTGCAGGGTTTCGGTCGGCTGGGCCGGCGCAGGGACAGCAGCCGGCTGCTGCGCGATGGCCTGGGCGGCCGCGCGCCCCATCACCACGCATTCGAGCAGCGAATTGCTGGCCAGCCGGTTGGCGCCGTGCAGGCCGGTGCGCGCCACCTCGCCAATGGCGCGCAGGCCATCGACATCCGTGCGCCCGTCGATATCGGCCAGCACGCCGCCGCAGGCGTAGTGGGCGCATGGGGCCACGGGAATCGGCTGCGTGGCAATGTCGATGCCATGGCTGGCGCACAGGGCCATCACGCCCGGGAAATGCGACTGCAGCCAGGCACGTGGCCGGTGGGTGATATCCAGGTGCACGAAGGCCAGGCCATGGCGGTCCATCTCGTGCCGGATGGCGCGTGCCACGATGTCGCGCGGCGCCAGTTCGGCCCGCTCGTCATGGGCAGGCATGAAGCGCGTGCCGTCCGGCAGGCGCAGCAGGGCGCCTTCGCCGCGCAGGGCTTCCGAGACCAGGCCCGCCGCGCGTCCATCCACCTGCAGCGCCGTGGGATGGAACTGCATGAACTCCAGGTCGCCCACGCGGCAGCCTGCGCGCCAGGCCATGGCCACGCCGTCGCCCGTGGCGGTGGCCGGGTTGGTGGTGGCGGGATAGACCTGCCCCAGCCCGCCCGTGGCCAGCACGGTATGCGCGGCATGCCAGCGCTGCTGGCGGCCATCGGGCAGGCGCACCAGCGCGCCTGTGCAGTGCGCAGGCTGTCCTACGGTCAGCAGGTCCAGCGCGCTGGTGTGCTCATGCAGATCGATGTTCGCGCGCTCCCGGCAGGCGCGCAGCAGGGCGGCGTGCACGGCCTGGCCGGTGCAGTCGGCGGCATGCACGATGCGGCGGCGGCCGTGGCCGCCCTCGCGCGTGAGGTGCAGGCCACCGGTGTCGTCACGCGTGAAAGGCACGCCGTGGGCCACCAGCCAATCGATGGCGGCAGGCGCCTGTGCAAGGATGGCGCGCACGGCCTGCGCATCGCACTGGCCTGCGCCCGCGACCAGGGTGTCTGCCGCGTGTTCGTCGATGCTGTCCTGTGCATCCAGCACGGCGGCAATGCCGCCCTGGGCCCAGGCGCTGGCGCATTCCTCGGCCGCGCCCTTGCTGAGCAGGGCCACGCGCAGATGCGGCGGCAGCGACAGGGCGGCGGCCATGCCGGCCAGGCCGGCGCCGATGATGAGTACGTCTGTGCAAGGCTGTGTCATGGCGCTGTCCTCAGGCGGGACCGAAATGCTGGAAGAGCGCTGCATCGCGCGCAAGGTCGCCGCTGGCGCGCACGGGCTGGCGGTGGCCGGCCGCGAAAGCCAGCATGCGTTCGATGGGGCGGCGCGCGGCCTGGGCGATGGCGGGGTCCACCTCGATGGCGCACAGGCCCTGCTCCAGGGCCAGCTCCACGCCCTGCAGGCTGTTCATCGCCATCCAGGGGCACATGGCGCAGCTCTTGCAGGTGGCGCCCTGGCCGGCCGTGGGCGCGGGCAGGAAGGTCTTGCCCGGGTAGCGCATGCGCATGTCGTGCAGGATGCCCTGGTCGGTGGCGACGATGAAGGTGTCGGTGGGCAGCCGGCCTGCCGCGTTGATGAGCTGGGTGGTGGAGCCCACCACATCGGCCTGGGCGGCCACGGCGGCCGGCGACTCGGGGTGCACGAGGATGGCGGCCTGCGGATACTCCAGCGCCATGGCGGCCAGTTCGTCGGCCTTGAATTCGTCATGGACCAGGCAGGAGCCATGCCACAGCAGCATGTCGGCGCCGGTCTGGCGCTGGATGTGGGCGCCGAGGTGGCGGTCGGGCGCCCAGAGGATCTTCTCGCCGCAGGCGTACAGGTGGGCCACGATGTCCTGTCCCACCGACGAGGTGACCACCCAGTCGGCGCGCGCCTTCACCGCCGCGCTGGTGTTGGCGTAGACCACGACCGTGCGGTCCGGGTGGGCGTCGCAAAAGGCGCTGAACTCGTCTGCCGGGCAGCCCAGGTCCAGCGAGCAGCTGGCGTCGTCGTCGGGCATGAGCACCCGCTTTTCCGGGCTGAGGATCTTGGCAGTCTCTCCCATGAAGCGCACGCCGGCCACGACCAGGGTGCTGGCCTGGTGCTGGGCGCCGAAGCGCGCCATCTCCAGCGAATCGCCCACGCAACCGCCGGTCTCGCGCGCCAGGTCCTGCAGTTCGCCGTCCACGTAGTAGTGGGCCACGAGCACGGCATCGCGCTCGTGCAGCAGGGCGCGTATGCGCTCGGCGGTCCGAAGGCGCTGGGCGCGGTCAAGTTCGGGAGGAATGCGGGCCCAGGCCTCGCCGATGCCGCACTGGCCGGCGTGGGAGAAATGGGGCTTGTCGTACTGCACGGATTTGAGCTGCATGGTGGCCGTCCGGGACTGTGGAAAGGGCTGGTGATGGCTGCGAATAATATGCTCAATTTGAGTATTAGTGTGGTGTTTTTTGCCGCACAGGTGTTTTGCGGCAGTCAGGAAAACGAGGGCGGGAAAAGCGGCGCGGGGCCGCCTCAGCGCTGCAGCTGCACGTTGTTGCGGCCCGCGCCCTTGGCCTCGTACAGCGCTTCGTCGCCACGGCGCAGCATGGCGGTGGCCGTGTCCGTGGTGCCGCGCAGCGTGGCCACGCCCACGCTGGCGGTGACGGGCTCGCCATGCGCCATGGGCGTGGTGGCCAGCAGTTCGCGCAGTTGCTCGGCAATGACCACGGCGGCATCGGCCGTGGTGTCGGGCAGCAGGGCCAGGAATTCCTCGCCCCCCATGCGGGCCAGCACGTCGGACTCGCGCAGCCGCATGCGGAAGGCGCGCGCCAGGGTGCGCAGCACGGCGTCGCCCATGTCATGGCCGTGCTGGTCGTTGATGCGCTTGAAATGGTCCACGTCGATGACGAGCACGCTCAAGGGGCGGCCGCTGCGGCGCGCCAGCGCCATGGCGAAGTCCAGCTGGAAGTCGAAGCCCCGGCGGTTGAGCAGGCCCGTGAGCGGGTCGCTGCGCGCCTGGTGCTCCAGTTCGGCATTGGCCTGCTGCAGCTGCAGCGTGCGCTCGCGCACCTGGCGCTCCATGGCCTCGTTGGCCGAGCGCAACTGGGCAATGCTGCCGCGCAGCGCTTGCGAAAGGCGATGCACTTCGCGGCTGCTGTGCAGCTGCGGGATGTCGGAGGCCGCGCCGCTGCCGTCGATGCCGTTGGCGGCACGGGCCAGGCGCTTGAGATCCTGGCTCAGCCTGCGCGCCACCAGCCAGGCGATGACGGCGGCCACCAGCGCGGCCGCCAGGCCGCCGGCCAGCACCTGGTGCATGGCCTGGCGCGCGGGCGCGTAGGCGCTGTCATGCGGCTGCCGGGCCACGATGTGCCAGCCCATGGCGGTTGCCCGGTTGTGGGCCTGCAGCGGCACGGTGGCCGTCAGAAAGCTCTGCGGGCTGTCCTGCCAGCGCGCCACCTGTACGGGCTGCAGCGTGGCATCGGCCGTATCGGCAGACACGGTATGGGCCACCGGCAGGCGCTGGTCCAGGGCCAGCAGCGGCTCCAGGCTGTCGCCCGGCGCGTGGATGAGCCGTCCACGCCGGTCGAAGATGAACAGGCCGATCTGCCGGTCGGCGCTGTCGGCCTGCTGCAGGGTCTGCATGGTTTCGCGCACCCATTCCCAGCTGCTGTGCATGCACAGCACGCCCTGGGTGAGATCGCCCACGCGAATGGGCGCCGCGAAGTCCATGAACCGGCGCGGCGCGCCGTCGGCCGCAGGCGGCAGCAAGGCGGACATCGCAGGCGAAGAGGCGCGCACATCGCCCACATGGACGCGCTGCAGGCCCGGCTCGAACCAGGGCCGGTCGCTGACATCGTGGCCCACCAGCACCTGATCGGTCGCGCTGCGCACCGTGCCCTCGGCGTCGGCCACGCCGATCCAGAGGCTGGTGGGCGTCAGCGAACGGGCACGGTTGAGCAGTGCGCCCACGCCCGGGGACTCCAGCCCCTGGATCCAGAGCTCCGGCGAGGCGGCCAGCACTTCCACGGTATGGGCGCGGCTGAACAGGCCATCGGACAGCTGCCGCGCGGCGTTGGAGGCCATGGCATGCAGCGAGGCGCTGACCTCGCGCTCCATGCGCCAGCGCAGCAGCTCGCCGAATGCCAGCGACATCAGCACCGTCACGCCCACCAGCAGCGAGCCGAAGACCAGGGCCAGTTGCGTGCGCAGGCCCAGGCGCTGCCAGCGACTGGGCGCGGTGCTGGAAGCCGGGGCGGGGGAATCCGGGGGGAAAAGCTCGTTCAACGCAGAAATCCGCTTTCAACTGTTCTGGAGTGCGGCCCGGCGCATGGCCAGGCGGGTGGCTGCAAGATCCCAGCCACCCCAGCCGCAGCATTTGAACAGCACGGGCAAATTCGAGCGCGGCCATTGCTCGCGCACCACCTGCTCCAGCGTGGGCAGGGCGGCGACATCGATGCCGGCCTGCAGCAGGTCACCGGCCTCATGCAGCGCATCCCCGGTATCGACCACCACGCGGCCCGACTGCAGCAAGCCCTGGCACAGGCCGGGTGCCAGCTCCACCATCTGCGGCGTGAAGGCGCCCACGGCCGAGATGAAGGCATCGCTGCGCGGCGCCTCGCGCAGCACCACGCCCCGGGCGGGCGTGCAGGTCACGATCAGCGGGCAGTGGCGCGCCGCCGCCTCCACATCCTCCACGGTGGTGGCCTGCAGTCCCATGGCCCGGGCCTGGTCGACCAGCGCCTGGGCGCTCTGCGCGCTGCGCGATGCCACCTGAACCTCGCGCACGCCCAGGCCTGCGGCAAAGGCCTGCAAATGGGCCAGGCCCTGCACGCCGGCGCCCACGATCAGCAACGGACCCTGCGGATTCGGCGCCAGCCTTTGCGCGGCCAGCAGCGATACGGCGGCCGTGCGCCGCGCCGTGACCGTGGGGCCGTCCAGGATCAGGCGGCGCTCGCCCGTGGCCACGTCGAAGACCACCACATCCCCCTGGATGGTGGCGCGCGGCGTGCCGGCGTTGCCGGGCGTGAAGCTGATCAGCTTGGTCATGGCCACCTGGCCGTCGGTGGCGGGCATGCAAAACAGGCTGCCACCGGCCGGCAGGGGCATCACGATGCGCGCCGGCACCTGCGCTGCCTGGGGCTGCAGCAGCACGGCGGCGATCTCTTCGGCCAGTTCGTTCCAGGGCAACAGCCCGGCCGTGGCCTGGGCGTCAAGGGCGGTGGAGGAGGGCATGCTGGAATGGCTCATGGCCGCGACTGTACACAGTAGGCTTGGACCGGCCAATTCGCGATGTGTCCAGTGCTGCGCACAGGCCCGTGAGGGCCTGCGCAGGCACTACGATGTCGCCTATGTCACAAAAGCCTTCTTATCCGCGCGAAGAGCCCCGCTGGGACGGTTCGGCGCGGCCCGAAGCTCCGCGCAAGGAATCGGCCCCGCGCTATGAGCAGCAGCGGCGCGGACCCGCGCCTGAGCCGTGGCAGCGCGAGCAACCGCCCAGCGAGCAGGCTCCCGCGCCCCGCCGGCACGGCGAGCCTGCACGCGAGCGGCGCAGGCGCGGCGGATGGGGGCTGGGCCTGGCGGTCGTCATCGGCCTGGGCATCGTCGCCGCGCTGCTGGCCGCCATGGTGCTGGTGGCCCGCGAGCAGGTCCTGCGCAGCCAGGCGCCACCGGCCACCGCCCCCATGGCGGTGCAGCCCGTGCGCTGATACACGCCGTATCATTGCCGCAGCTGCGGTCGCTGCAGTCCCGCAGGTTCCGACGTAATATCGCCGCCCGATGCTGCAGGCTGCAGCACAGATCCAGGAGTGAACACCATGAGATGGGATGGCAACCGCGAGTCGGACAATGTGGAAGACCGCCGTGACGAGGGTGGCGGTGGCGGCGGCCCCGTCTTCGGCGGACGCAGCATAGGCATTGGCACCATCGTCATCGCCCTGGTCGGCGGCTGGGTGCTGGGCATCAACCCGCTGACCATCCTGGGTGCGCTCAGCGGCGGCTCGCCGGTGCAGGTGCAGCAGCCCCAGGGCCCGGCCCACAAGCCGCCGGCCGATGACAAGCTCGCCCGCTTTGTCTCCACCGTGCTGGCCGATACCGAAGATGTCTGGCGCGATGTGTTCCGCCAGGGCGGCGCCCAATATACCGATCCCAAGCTCGTGCTGTTCCGTGGCGCAACGCCCACGGCCTGCGGCACGGGGCAGTCGGCCATGGGACCCTTCTACTGCCCTGCCGACCAGAAGGTGTATATCGACCTGGGCTTCTACGAAACGCTCAAGAACCAGCTGGGCGCGCCCGGCGATTTCGCCCAGGCCTATGTGATTGCCCACGAGGTGGGCCACCACGTGCAGAACCTGCTGGGCATCAGCGCCCAGGTGGACCGCGCCCGTGGCCGCGTCAGCAAGGTCGAATACAACCATCTGTCGGTCAAGCTGGAACTGCAGGCCGATTGCCTGGCCGGCGTCTGGGCGAACCGCGCGCAAAGCGCCCGCCAGATCCTGGAGCAGGGCGATGTGGAGTCGGCCATGAATGCGGCATCCAAGATCGGCGACGACGCCCTGCAGCGCGCAGGCGGCGGCGCCGTGGTGCCGGACAGCTTCACGCACGGCACCAGCGCCCAGCGCCAGCGCTGGTTCAGCACCGGCCTGCGTACCGGCAGCGTCAAGTCCTGCGACACTTTTTCGGCCGCTTCCCTCTGAGGAGGACCCCCACGCTCGCGTTGCTGCGCAAGCTTCGCCGGCCCCTGCGAGGGGCCGCTTTTTCATCTGGAGGCTGCCCGGCGACGAAAAAATGCCCGCATTGCGGGCCCTCATACCGGGTTTTTGCGGGTTGCGCTCACACAACGCCATGCTTGTCCAGGTGCCAATTGGCGTTATTGCAACGCACAAATCGCGCTAGGTGCGACAATAGCACTCTCAATGACAAGCTCTTTCTCCAATCTCCAGCTGGCTGAGTCCCTGGCGCGCGCCGTGGCCGACATGGGCTACGAGTCCATGACGCCCATCCAGGCACAGGCCATTCCGGTCGTTCTGACCGGCAAGGATGTCATGGGCGCCGCCCAGACCGGCACAGGCAAGACGGCGGCGTTCTCGCTGCCGTTGCTGCAGCGGCTGATGCGCCACGAAAATACCTCCGCTTCGCCTGCACGCCACCCCGTGCGGGCGTTGGTGCTTTTGCCCACACGCGAACTGGCGGACCAGGTGGCCCAGCAGATCGCCCAGTATGCGAAGTACACCAAGCTGCGCAGCACCGTGGTGTTCGGCGGCATGGACATGAAGCCGCAGACGCTGGAGCTCAAGAAGGGCGTCGAGGTGCTGGTGGCCACGCCGGGCCGTCTGCTTGACCACATCGAAGCCAAGAACGCCGTGCTCAACCAGGTCGAGTACGTGGTGCTTGACGAGGCAGACCGCATGCTGGACATCGGCTTTCTGCCCGATCTGCAGCGCATACTGTCCCATCTTCCCAAGACACGCACCACCTTGCTGTTCAGCGCCACCTTCTCGCCCGAGATCAAGCGCCTGGCCAGCAGCTACCTGCAGGACCCCGTCACCATCGAAGTGGCGCGCCCCAACGAGACGGCGTCCACGGTGGAGCAGCGCTTCTACAGCGTCAGCGACGACGACAAGCGCTATGCGCTGCGCTCCCTGCTCAAGCAGCGCGACATCCGCCAGGCCTTCGTCTTCTCCAACAGCAAGCTGGGCTGTGCGCGCCTGACGCGCGCCCTGGAGCGTGATGGCCTGCGCGCAACGGCGCTGCACGGCGACAAGAGCCAGGACGAGCGCCTGAAGGCGCTTGAAGCCTTCAAGCGCGGCGAGGTGGATCTGCTGGTGTGTACCGATGTCGCGGCCCGTGGCCTGGACATCAAGGACGTGCCGGCCGTCTTCAACTACGACGTGCCCTTCAACGCCGAAGACTATGTGCACCGCATCGGCCGCACGGGCCGTGCAGGCGCCTCCGGCATTGCCGTGACCCTGGTGACCAACCACGATGCGCGCCTGGTGGGCGAGATCGAGAAGCTCATCAAGAAGAAGATCAACGTTGAGCCCTGCCCCATGGAAGATTTCCGTGGCAGCGCACCGCGTGGTCACCGTTTTGACGAGCTGCCGCGCCAAAGCAGCGGCGGCTACGGTCGTGAACGGGATCGCGGCGCCGAGCGTGGCGATCGCGGCGGTGATGCGTCGCGGGGCAGTTCCGGTTTTGGCCATCGCGGCTCGCGCATGACCCAGCGCCCGGCGCACTCGGACCCGTTCTTCGACAAGCCCTACGAGGCATCCGCCAGCGTCGATGCGAGCTGGGACAGCCAGGGTGCTGCCGCGCCCAAGGCGGGCAGCGGCATCAAGCCCAAGCGCAAGCTGGCCGCGCTGTTCAAGGCGCCTGTTGCACCTGTCGCGCCGGTCCCGCCTGTGGCACCCGTCGCCACTTCCGAGGTCTGAGCGCCGCGCAAGCCGCCTGCCTCACGAAAAACGCCTGCCTAGCAGGCGTTTTTTCATGGGCGCTCGCCCATCGGAGTCGTCCAGGTCAGCCCGGGGCCTGTGCCTGCGGGCAGTCCACCTGGATCAGTTCCCGGTCCGCCAGGTGATCGCCGAAACGCATCATGCTCAGGCAGCCGCCCCAGACGCAGCCGGTGTCCAGCGCCACCAGGTCGGGCCGGCTGATGTGGCCCAGCGTGGACCAGTGGCCAAACGCAATCGTTGCGCTCGCCGTGGCGCGGCCCGGCACATCGAACCAGGGCATGAGGCCGGGCGCCGCCTGCTCGGCCGACTCGGTGCTGTCGAAATCCATGACACCCTGTGCGGTGCAAAAGCGCAGCCGGGTCAAGGCGTTGACGATGACCCGCAGGCGCTCCCAGCCCTGCAGGTCGGGTGACCAGCGATCGGGCTGGTTGCCGTACATGGCCTGCAAGAAATCGGGCAACTGCTTGCTGCGCAGTACTGAATGCACCTCGCCCGCCAGCGCCATCACTTCCTGGCTGCTCCACTGCGGCAGCACGCCGGCATGGACCATCAGCAGTTCCTCGCCATGCGCCATGCGGTGGCTGCGCGCCAGCGGCTGGTGGCGCAGCCAGTCCAGCAGCTGATCGCGATCGGGCGCATCCAGCACCCGGGCCAGCGTGTCGCGCCGGCTGCTGCGTCGCACGCCCTGGGCGGCGGCCAGCAGGTGCAGGTCATGGTTGCCCAGCAGGGCGCGCATGGAGTCGCCGGCGGCCATGCAGGTGCGCAACACCTTGTCCGATTCCGGACCGCGGTTCACAAGGTCGCCCAGGATGTACAAGGTATCGCGGCTGGCGGAGAAGTCCACGCGGTGCAGCAGGCGCTCAAAGGCGTCGTGGCATCCCTGGATATCGCCGATACAGTAAAGTGCCATGGTCTTCTTTCTGATATACGAACCATGGATTTTCTGCTGATCGCGTTGCTTACGCTGCTCAATGGGGTGTTTGCAATGTCCGAATTGGCACTGGCCTCCAGCCGCAAGGCTCGGTTGGTGGCACTGGCTGAAACAGGCGACAAGGGTGCGGTGGCAGCACTGGCCTTGCTCGAAAACCCCACGCAATTTCTTTCTTCGGTGCAGGTGGGCATCACCTCCATCGGCCTGCTCAACGGCATTTTGGGCGAGGCGGCCTTCAGTGACGGGCTGGCCGCATGGCTGCTGGGCCTGGGAATTCCGGAACGCGCGGCCAGCATTTCTGCCACGGCGCTCGTCGTGACCGTGATCACCTTCGTCACCATCGTCTTCGGCGAGCTGGTGCCAAAGCGCATTGGCCAGCTTTATCCCGAAACCGTGGCCACGGTGGTTTCCCGGCCCATGACCTGGGTGGCGTCGGCTGCAAAGCCCTTTGTGCGGCTGCTGGCCTTTTCCACGCGCGCCATGCTGACTCTGCTGCGCATCAATGAATCCGCAGCGCGCGCCGTGACCGAAGAGGAAATCGTGGCAAGCCTGGCCGAAGGGCGGGATGCCGGAGTGATCGAGGCCAACGAGCACCAGATGGTGCAAAACGTCTTTCACCTCGATGACCGCTCACTGACGTCGATCATGGTCCCGCGCGGCGACGTGCAATGGCTGGACGCCGACATGACCGTCACCGAGGCATTGCAGGCCTCGGCCGACGACCACTCGAAGGGTGGGCATTCCTGGTACCCGGTGTGCCGCAATTCGCTGGATGACGTGGTCGGCATCATCAGCGTGGCGCGCCTGCTGGCATTGGGCTCGGATGCCGCCGGCACCACGCTGTACGAACATGTGCTGCCGGCTTCTTTCCTGCCCGAGACGCTCAGCGCCATGGAGCTGCTGGAGCAATTGCGTGCCCGGTCCGGGCGCATGGTGTTTGTGGTGGATGAATATGGCGTGGTGCAGGGCATCATGACGCCCCGGGATTTGCTCGAGGCGATTACCGGCGAGTTACAGCCTGTGACCGAGGCAGAAGCCTGGGCCATGCAGCGCGAGGATGGCTCCTGGCTATTGGACGGTCTGATGCCCATATCGGAGCTGAAGGCGCGCCTCGATATTCGTGATCTTCCCGATGAGCACCGCGGCAGATACAACACCGTGGCGGGGCTTCTCATGGCAGAAAGCGGTCATTTGCCCATTCTGGGGGAACGGGTCAGCTGTGCGGGCTGGATCTTCGAGGTCATCGATCTCGATGGCAAACGCATTGACAAGGTGCTGGCCATATCGGATTTATCCGAGAACTACTCTTCGCAATAGGCAGCAGCGATATTGTGGGTTTTGCTTACATGCGTCTTGCGCCATGGGCTGATTATGTTTTTATAATGAAAGCTCTTAAACTACTTTCAAGGCGCATACCATGAGCTCTTACAAGGAACTGCTGAAGCAGCGACAGGAACTGGAGCAACAGATCCAGGAAGCACGCAAGCGCGAGCTTGCCGACGCCGTGGGCCAGGTTCGCAACTTGATTGCCGAATATGGTCTGACTGCCGATGACGTGTTTCCTGCAGCTCGTGGTCGTACCGCTGGCACAACCGGCGCCAAAGTGGCTCCCAAGTACCGCGATCCCGCAACCGGCCAAACCTGGACCGGACGCGGCAAACCGCCAAAGTGGATTCAGAATCAGGACCGTGAGAAATTTGTCATCTGATTTTCCCGTCGCGCATGAAAGAGCCCGCCCAGTGCGGGCTTTTTTCATTGTCACGGCCATTTGTCAAAAGATTGTCTCAGTTGAGAATCTCTATCATCCGCGGCGTAAAGTGTGGATCCGTGTATGGACATTTCCAGAGCGGCGATGCAAAGGCCGATTTTTGGCCGCGCCGCACAGGTGATGGTGGGGCGATGTCCTTTATGGCAGTCTGGTGCGTGGCGAGATGCCCGTTTTTGGGATCTTGATGCGCCTCAATGCCTGGGGGATGCGCGCATGTTTCAGAAGATTCCGAGCATTCTTTGATTTTCTTCAGCGGTGTCCGACTTGAATAATCAGGCCCCGGCCGCCATGGGTGGCGGCAGGGGCACAATACGCACATGAACAAGCAGGTGTTGATTGCCGGCGGCGGCATTGGTGGCCTGGCCGCCGCTATCGGTGCGTCGCGGGCGGGTTGGGAAGTGCGCCTTTTCGAGCAGGCGCCCGCGCTCAGTGAAGTGGGCGCCGGAATCCAGATCGGTCCGAATGTCGTGCGGCGGCTTCAGGCCTGGGGCCTGCAAAAGCCGCTGCAGCAGGTGGTGGCATTGCCGGGCAGCCTGCGCGTGCGCAGCGCAGTCACCGGGCAGGAATTGGCGCATATGCCCTTGGGCAGCGAGTCCGTGCAACGCTATGGCGCGGCCTACGCCACCATCCACCGGGCCGATCTGCAGCAATTGCTGCGGGAAGCCGCTCAGACTTATCCGGGCATGCACCTGAACCTGGGCCAGCCCATCGAGAGCTTTTCCGAGACCGACGGCGTGGTCACCGTGCGCACCCGGGCCGGCAAGCTGATCGAAGGCGATGCCCTGGTCGCCGCCGACGGCGTGCGCAGCATTCTGCGCCAGCAGTTGCTGGGCGACGGCCCGCCGCGTGTCACCGGGCACCTGGCCTACCGCGCCCTGGTGCACCAGGCCCAGTTGCCCAAGCGCCTGCGGGCCACCGATGTCACGGCCTGGCTGGGCTCGCGCATGCATGCCATCCAGTACCCCGTGCGCCGGGGCGAGCTGCAGAACCTGGTGATCATCATCCAGGGCCCGGCGCCCGAGGATCTGGCGAACTGGGACCATGCGGGCAATCTCGACGATCTGGTGCGGGTGCTGCAGGGCAGTTGCCCCCAGCTGCTGGACCTGGTCCAGCATGTGCCGGCGGCCGGTGGCGACTGGCGGCTGTGGCCGGTGGGGGACCGTCCGCCCGTGCAATCGGCCGCGCAGATGGCGCGCGGCGTGGTGGCCTTGCTGGGCGATGCGGCCCATCCCATGCGCCCCTATCTGGCCCAGGGCGCCGGCATGGCGATTGAAGATGCAGCGGAGCTGCAGCGCGCCCTGTCCATGCACGATCTCGACGTCAACATGCGCCTGCGCCGCTACGCGCTTAACCGCTGGCAGCGCAATGCGCGCGTGCAGGCACGCTCGCAGCGCAATGGCCGCATCTTCCATGCCACGGGTCCCGTGCGCTGGGGGCGTGACCTGTCGCTGCGCCTGCTGGGCTCCCGGCTGATGGATCTGCCCTGGCTGTACCGTGGCGATGGCTCGGCCGCCAACGCCCTGTAGAGACTTCGGCTGCTAGGCGGCGGAGGCCTGGCGCAGCAGCGGCGAGGAGGGCAGGAAACGGAACGCGGTTGACGCGCCCACCAGCGTGGCTGCAATCGAGATCATCACGGCCTTGTAGGGCTCCACGCCCCAGGCCTCGGCCCAGGCCGCCACCCAGCCCGTGAACCATTGCACCAGGGCCACGCCCAGGAACATGGCCATGGTGAACAGCGACAGCGCGCGGCCGGTCATCTCTGGGGGGTAGGAAGCGCGCACATCGGCGTACTGCAGCACCGAATAGCCCGACAGCAGGCCCATGGCGAAGATCAGCGCCACATTGGTCCAGCCATGGTGCAAAAAGGCCATAAGCATGAACAGGCTGCCCATGAGCAGCGAGTAATTGGTGAGCCAGCGCCGGCGCCGTCCTGGGCCGGGGTCCATGCGCCCGAAAATCGCGGGGCTGAACAGCGAGATCATCGATACGACCAGCGCCACATTGCCGCTTTCCACCAGCGAAAAGCCATAGCGATGGATGAGCAGCGGCCCCAGCCACAGGCCGCGCAGCGCCAGAAACGATGCATAGCAGGCCATGGCCAGCAGGACGATGCCCAGCGTGTGCGGCAGCGTGAACAGCTCGGCCATGCGGCGTGCCGCCACGCCCCAGCTTTCCCGTGCGGCGGTCTGTGCTCCGCTGCGGGCAGGCTCGTGCACGCGCCACCAGATCAGCAGCCACGACAGGGCCGACATCACGGCCAGCAGCGCAAAGCCCGAGCGCCAGCCGAAATGCTGGACCAGCCAGGCCAGTGGCGTGCCTGTGAACAGCAGCCCCAGTCCACCGACACCCATGCCCACGCCCGACAGAAAGGCAAAGCGGTCCATGGGAAAGTGGCGCGAGATGAACATGGTGCAGGCCAGAAAGGCGGGCGAGCAGCCCACGCCGATCAGCAACTGGCCCACCATCAGCCAGCCGTAGTTGGGTGCGGCGGCGGACAGTGCCGACCCCGCAATCGCCAGCGGAAACGACAGCAGCACCGTGCGCCGCAGGCCGTAGAGGTCCATGCCGATGCCCATCAGCAGCTGGGCCACGCCGAAGGACAGGCCGAACAGGCCGGCGAAGGCGCCCAGCGACTGGGCCGTGAGCCCGAAATCCTGCTGCAGGCCCGTGGCCATGACCGAGGTGATGGTGCGAAAGGCCTGGCTCAGCGCAAAGGCCGAGAGCAGGGACAGCAGCATGGCCCACAGCAGCTGGCTGCGCGGCGGCGGTGCTGCGGGGGAGGTCTGCGAAGCCTCTGTGTGTATGTTGTTGTGTGGGGGCTGTTGTGGCGCTGCGGACACGGTATTTCTCCTGGCGCCGCAGCTTACCCGTTTGCGCGCCTGCGCGCTGTCGCCACCGCAGCGGCCTGCCGTCGGTGGCGCCCGCCAGTCCCTACAGCTCGGTGCGCAGCGCCCAGATTTCGGGGAACAGCACCACGTCCAGCATCTTGCGCAGATAGCTGACGCCGCCCGTGCCGCCTGTGCCGCGCTTGAAGCCGATGACGCGCTCCACCGTGGTCAGGTGGCGGAAGCGCCACAGGCGGAAGGCGTCCTCGATGTCGGCCAGCTTTTCGCCGAGCTGGTACAGGTCCCAGTGCTTGTGGGGATCGCGGTAGACGGTGATCCAGGCCTGCTTGACGCCCTCGCTGGCCTCGTAGGGCTGGGTCCAGTCGCGCTCCAGCCGGTCGGCGGGCACGTCGATGCCCTCGCGCGCCAGCAGCTGCAGGGATACGTCGTAGAGCGAGGGCGAGCGCCATGCCGTCTCCACCTGGGCCAGCAGGTCGGGCCGGTGGGCATGGGGCTGGAGCATGGCGGCGTTCTTGTTGCCCAGGGAGAACTCGATGCAGCGGTACTGGTAGCTCTGGAAGCCGCTGGAGTTGGCCAGGTAGGGGCGCATGGCCGTGTACTCGGGCGGGGTCATGGTGGACAGCACGGTCCAGGCGCTGACCAGTTGCTCCATGATGCGGCTCACGCGGGCCAGCATCTTGAAGGCGTCGGCACGCGTGCCGCCTGCGATGGCGGCCGTGGCGGCTCGGACCTCATGCAGCATCAGCTTCATCCACAGCTCGCTGGTCTGGTGCTGGATGATGAACAGCATCTCGTCATGCGCGGGCGACAGCGGATGCTGTGCCGTGAGGATCTGGTCCAGGTGCAGGTAGTCGCCATAGCTCATGGACTGGCTGAAGTCCAGCTGGGCGCGCTCCTCTTTGACGATGGATTCGGTGCGGCCGGGGCTGTTCATGGGGCAGCCGGAGTGTTCGGTGGTCATGTGGGAGTCTCGCAAGTCTCGACGCGGAAAATGCAGGGCGCAGCGTAACCGAATCCCGCGCTGAAATCCTGCGGGTTGCAAGAAGCGGGATGCGCGGGTGCTCCGGGCTGCGTAGAGTAGGGCATCCGATGACCCAGAAAGACATGCCGTGTCCAACCAAGCCATGAATCAAGCCAGCGATGCCACTGCCAACCCCACGGCCCTGGTGGCCCGATGCTGCCGCTGGCTGGAGACCGAGGAGCCCCCGCCTGCCCTGGGCCAGCTTGCCGAACGCTCGGGCCTGAGCCCCTGGCAACTGCACCGATTGTTCAAGCAGGCCACAGGCCTCACGCCCAAGGCCTATGCCAAGGCCCATCGCGCGCATGCCCTGCGCGCGGCGCTGCAGCCGGGCCAGAGCGACTCGGTCACCGATGCAGCCTACTCCAGCGGCTATGCGGCCAGCAGCAGTTTCTACCGCGACGCAGGCGCCATGCTGGGCATGGCACCCGGCGACTACCGGCGCGGCGGCATGCGCCAGACCATCCGCTTTGCCGTGGCCGAATGCACGCTGGGCAGCATCCTCGTGGCCAGCACCGAGCGCGGTGTTTGCTGCGTGCTGCTGGGCGACGACGCAGAGGCCCTGGTGCAGGACCTGCAGCAGCGCTTTCCGCTGGCCGAGCTGGTGGGCGGCGATGCGGGCTTCGAGCACACCGTGGCCCAGGTCGTGGCCCTGGTCGAGCAGCCGCGCCGCGGCCTGGCGCTGCCGCTGGACGTGCAGGGCACGGTCTTCCAGCAGCGCGTGTGGCAGGCGCTGTGCGCCATTCCGGCCGGCCAGACCCTGAGCTACTCGGAACTGGCCCTGCGCCTGGGCATGCCCACGGGCGCGCGCGCCGTGGCCAGCGCCGTCGCTGCCAACCCGATTGCCGTGGCCGTGCCCTGCCATCGCGTGGTGCGCAACGACGGCAGCATCTCCGGCTACCGCTGGGGCGTGGAGCGCAAGCGTGCCCTGCTGCTGCGCGAGGCGCGCCAGGCGCAGGAGGCCGCTGGCCGGGAGACAGGGCGGGAGAGCGGCCGAGCCCCGCTGCGCCAGGCCGGCAAGGCATGAGCGGGCGGCGTGGCGGCCACAGCCTTGGCGCAGAGCAGCAACTGACGCTGCCGGCCGGCTACCGCATGAACGAGTTCTGGGGCTTTCACCGGCGCGATGCCCAGCGCCTGTCCGAATGCGATCTGCAGGACGGCGACACCATCCGCATGCACAAGGGCCTGATGTGGAAAGGCCTTCCCACGCTGCTCACCCTGGAGCTGACGCAGCATTGCGAAGAGGCGGCCGTGGTGCAGGCCCGATGGCGCCTGCCCGCCGGTGCAGGCGCCATCGCCGGCATGGACGATGTGCTGGCCGCCATGCTGCGGCGCATGTTCGGACTGTCCCAGGATGTGGGCGAATTCGAGCGCCGTTTTGGCCGCCATGCGCGGCTGGGGCCGCTGCTGGCGCGCCAGCGTGGCCTGCATGTGCCGGCGGCCTGCACGCCCTGGGAGGCGCTGAGCTGGGCCGTCACCGGGCAGCAGATCAGCGTAGCGGCAGCCGTGTCGCTGCGCCGCCGCCTGATTGCCGCAGCCGGCCAGCCGGTGGCGCTGCACGATGGCCATGCCGACGCGCCGCAGCAGCTGTGGTGCATGCCGGAGGCCGCCCAGCTGGCGCAGCTCGGTGAGGAGGATTTGCGCGCCGCCGGCTTTTCGCGGAGCAAGACGCACACGCTGCGCCTGCTGGCGCAGGCCGTGCAGTCGGGGGAATTGCCGCTGGACGACTGGGCGGCCCTGCCTGAACTGCCGGTGGCCGAGATCCGCGAGCGGCTGCTGGCCCTCAAGGGCATAGGCCCGTGGACCGTGAACTACATGCTGCTGCGCGGCTATGGCCACCTGGACGGCCCGCTGCACGGCGATGTGGCCGTGCGCCGGGCCCTGGCCCTGCTGCTGAAGACGGACGCCATGGACGCGGTGCAGACCGAGTTGTGGCTGCGGGACTTCGCACCCTGGCGCGCCCTGGTCGCGGCCCATCTCTGGGCCTCGCTGTCATCCACGGCGTTCTGAGCGCCGGGCCTCAGGCTTCAGGTCACCGCATTGATGCGGTTGAACTCCGGCTTGCGCCATTCGCCCGATTCCAGCACCTGGCGCAGGTGCTCCACGGCATGCCAGACATCTTCGAATCCCACGTACAGCGGCGTGAAGCCGAAGCGCAGGATGTCCTTGTGCAGGCCCGTGCCGTCGCCCTTGCGGAAGTCGCCGATCACGCCGCGCGCGATCAGCGCCTGCACGATGGCATAGGCGCCGCTGTCCTTGCCGTCAACGCCCAGTCCCTCCTCGCGCGTCAGGCAGACCTGGGAGCCGCGCCGGCCGTGCTCGCGCGGCGTGGCCAGGCCCAGGCCGTGGCCCTGGCAGCGTTCCTCGACCAGGGCGATGAACAGGTCGGTCAGCGCCAGCGACTTGTTGCGCAGCGCTTCCATGCCGCCCAGCGGCTCCACGGCCGTGAACACGTCCAGGCCGCACTGCAGCACGCTCAGGCTGACCATGGGCTGGGTGCCGCACAGGTAGCGCTGTATGCCCTGGGCCGGGTGGTAGTCCGGCACGAACTTGAAAGGCTCGGCATGGCCGAACCAGCCCGACAGCGGCTGCCAGAAGCGGTTGATCAGGCGCGGGTTGGCCCAGACAAAGGCCGACGCGCCCGGGCCGCCGTTGAGGTACTTGTAGCTGCAGCCGATGGCGAAGTCGGCATTCGCGCCCTTGAGATCGACAGGCACGGCACCCGCGCTGTGGCACAGGTCCCAGACGCAGAGAATGCCCTTGCCCTGCGCGGCAGCCGTCACGGCAGCCATGTCGTGCATGGCGCCCGTGCGGTAGTTGACATGGGTGAGCATGCAGATGGCCACCTCGTCGGTCAGCGCGCCGGCAATTTCCTCGGGTTCGAGCAGCACCAGCTCCAGCCCGTATTCCTGGCAGACCGACTGGGCGATGTAGAGGTCGGTGGGGAAGTTGCTGCGCTCGCTGATCAGGCGCTTGCGCTGCGGCGCGTCCTCGCGCGCAATGCGGGCCGCCGCTGTCAGCACCTTGTAGAGGTTGATGGAGGCCGTGTCGGTGAACACCAGCTCACCCGCGCCCACGCCCAGCCAGGGGGCGAACTGGTCGCCCAGGCGCTGGGGCAGGCTGATCCATCCGGCATCGTTCCACGAGCGGATCAGGCCCTGCGCCCATTCCTGCTGCACCACCTCGGCCACGCGCGCGGCGGCGGCGCGGGGGCTGGCGCCCAGCGAGTTGCCGTCAAGGTAGATCACGCCTTCGGGCAGCGTGAATTGGTCGCGCAGGGCGCGCAGCGGGTCTTGCGCATCGAGGGTGAGGCAGTCTTGCAGGCTCGTCACGGGGTCTCCTTGGGTATCGAAAAGGCGAAAGGCGAAAAGCGCGGGCAGGGCCGGCGCCGCAATGCGGGCAGGGATCAGGCCAGGGCGCGCAGCACGGCGCGCACGGGCGAGGCATCGGCCTCGACCAGCTTGAGCGGCAGGGCGATGAGCTCGTAGTCGCCCTCGGCCACCTCGTCCAGCACCAGGTTCTCCAGCACGCGCAGGCCGCGCCGGCGGATCACCTGGTGGCTGTCCAGGCTCTTGCTGCTGGCCGGATCGATGCTGGCCGTGTCTATGCCGATGAGCTTCACGCCCAGATCGGCCAGGCGCTCCACCGTTGCCGGTGCATAGGCTGCCAGTTCCTGGTCCCAGGTGGTGGGGGCGCGCCCGTAGGTGCGCACCAGCACGCGTGCCGGAAGATGCTCCACGGCGTGGGCGATGTGCTCCCATTCGACCAGCGGTCCCTTGCCGATGGCGTGGATCACGCGGCAGGGGCCGAGGAAGGCGTCGAGATCCACGTTGCCGATGGATGCCCCGTCGGCGTCATAGTGCAGCGGTGCATCGGCATGCGCTCCCACATGGGGCGACAGCGTGATGGCGCTGACATTGACCGGGCAGCCCGGCCCGATGGTGGCGCACCACTGCTGGCTGTAGGCCGTGTCGCCGGGAAAGACGGGGCTGGCGGCCTGCACGGCCGGGGAGATGTCCCAGAGTCTGCGGGTCATGGCTTCAGTCCTTCTTGCGCGCTTGCGCGCGGGGCCGGTACCACAGCGCGTACACCAGGGCCAGCAGGCCCAGGAAGGGCAGGCCCGTGAGCAGCGTCATGTGGAAGACCTCGGTGAAATAGGTGGTGACGATCACGCCCAGCATCAGCGCGGCGCCGGCCAGCGTGAACAGCGGAAAGCCCCACATGCGGAACTGCAGGCGCTGGCCCGGATGCTCGCGCGACCAGCGTGCGCGGAAGAACAGATGGGTCACGAAGATCATGAACCACGTGAACATGGCGCCGAACATGGACACGGACATCATCCACAGCAGCGAGCCCTCGGGCTTCCACAGGTTCACGGCCACGGCCACGGCAATGCCCAGGCAGGAGATGGCAATGGCCGCCACGGGCACGCCCCGGCTGTTCAGCCGCCCGAACACCGAGGGCGCATAGCCGCCGCGCGACAGGCTGAACATCATGCGCGAGGTCACATACAGCTGGCTGTTCATGGCCGACAGCGCGGCCACCAGCACCACGAAGTTGATGATGCTGGCAGCGCCCGGGATGCCGATGATCTCCATCACCTTCACGAAGGGGCTCTTGTCCGTGCCGGCCTGCTGCCAGGGCACGATGGCCAGCATCAGCGCGATCGTGGCCAGGTAGAAGATCACCAGGCGCGCCATGGTGGTGCGAAAGGCCCGGGTGATGGCGCGCTTGGGGTCCTCGGCCTCGCCGGCCGCCACGGCCACGGCCTCCAGGCTCAGGTAGCTGAAGATGGCGATGATCACGGCCACCCAGGTGCCCCACAGGCCCTTGGGGAAGAAGCCGCCATCGGCCGTGTAGTTGAAAAAGCCGATGCCCTGGGGCTGCGAGCCGAACACCACCCAGGCGCCGATCAGGATGAAGGCCACGATGGCGATGATCTTCACCATGGAAAAGCCGTACTCCACCTGGCCGAAGGCCTTGACGCTGCTGGCGTTGACGGCCACCAGCGCGCCCGAGAACACCACCACCCAGATCCAGCGCGGCACGTCCGGGAACCAGTAGCCCATGTAGATGCCGATGGCCGTCACCTCCATGCCCACGGCCAGCACCACGGCGGCCCAGTAGGCATAGCGGACCATGAAGCCGGCCAGCGGGCTGATGTAGTGCTCGGCATAGGCGCCGAACGAGCCCGAGGTCGGGTGCGCCACCGTCATCTCGGCCAGGCAGCCCATGAGCAGCAGCGAGATCAGCGCGCCGATGGCATAGCTGACCAGCACGCTGGGCCCGGCGAAGCCGATGGCGAAGGCGCTGCCCATGAACAGGCCGGTGCCGATGGCGCCGCCAATGGCGATCATCACCATCTGGGCGGCGGACAGCTGCTGGCGCAGGCCGGTTTCTCGTTGCTGAATGTCTTGGAAGGCGGCCATGGTGCGCGGCAGGTGGGGGCTGAAAGCGGAAGGCGTAAGTATCTGCGCTTTCACCGCCGGGCCCGGGCTGGCCGCTGCAAAACCATGGGAGGGTCCGGCCCAGATGTGGGCGGCTCAGGTGCGGCCGGCCCAGGTACCGGCCTAGGCGCCGCGTGCGTAGCAGCCTGGCGTCAGCGCATGGTGGGCCTTGAAGGCGCGCTGCAGGTGCGCCTGGTCGGCAAAGCCCATGGCATAGGCGGCCTCGGACAGCGCTGCGCCCGTGGCCAGCAGGCGGCGCGCGCCGTTGATGCGCAGGTTCAGGCGGTAGCTGCCGGGCGTCATGCCCGTGGCCGCCTTGAAGCGGCGGATGAAGCGCGTGGCGCTCATGCCGCATTCCTGGGCCAGCGATTGCACGGTCAGGCCCGCATCGGGCCCCGCATGCAGGCGCTGCAGCGCGGGGGCCAGGGCCGCCGCATCGCCGGGCAGGGGCAAGGCCGCGGGCTGGGCACAGCGGTCCAGCAGGTGCTCCAGGCCCAGGGCCAGGCGGTCGGCGGCCGCCGTGCCATCGACGGGGCGGCACAGGCCATCCACCAGGCTGGCGATGTCCGCATCCGTGAGCGTGCGCCGGGGAAAGCGCAGCGCGGCCACGCCCAGCCGCGCGTGCAGCCAGTCGGCATCGACAAACAGCATGCGGTAGGACCACGGCGCGCCGGGGTCGGGATTGCAGGCATGCCAGGCGCCGGGCTCGATCAGCACCACGCCGCCCGCCTCCACAGGCTGCGGGCCGTGGGCATGGTGGAACACGGTGCGGCCCGCGTCCACGATGCCGATCGAGTACTCGGCATGCATGTGCAGCCGAAAGCAGTGTGGCGAGCGCGCGCTGTCGCGCAGCTCGGCCCAGGGGGCGGCCGGATGGCGGTGGAAGCGGTGGGGAGAGGTTGAAGTCATGGCGGCCAGCCATCATGCCAGCATGGCCGCCACGCTGGCGACCAGCAGCAGGGCCAGCAGGCGGTGGAACAGGCGCTGGCGGCGTTCGGTGCGCAGCCAGCCCGAAAGCAGCTGCCCCAGCAGCGCCCAGCTGCCGACCCCCACCAGGCAGGCCAGCAGCGAAATGGCGCAAAACTGCAGGAGCGCCCACGGCGCATTCGCGTGGGGCAGCACGAACAGGCCCACGCCGGCCAGCGCCACCAGCCAGGCCTTGGGGTTGAGCGTCTGCACGGCCGTACCCTGCAACAGCGCTTGCAGCAGGGCCTGCAGCGTGCGCTGCGATCCGGCCTGCTGCTGCGCACCGGCCTGGCCCACAGGCGCGTTGGCCAGCCGCCAGGCCAGCCACAGCAGATAGGCGGCGCACAGCCACTGTGCGGCCGTGGAAAGTTGCGGCAGCGTCTGCAGCAGCCACTGTGCGCCCTGGCCCATGACCCAGACCACGGCCGCATAGCTGGCGCTGGCGCCCAGCACATAGGCGGCAGAGACCAGGCGCGAGCGGGCTGCGCCGTGGCGCAGGGCCAGCACATTGACGGGGCCGGGCGTGATGGCGCCGACGAGGGTGAAGACGCCCATGGCGAGCAGCGAGGAGGACATGAGATTTCGCGCGGACGCAGGACTGCACAAGGCCCGCAGTCTCGTCCCGCACGCCGCCCCTGTATTGAACGCAATTGCGGGGCGCCGGCATGTCCGTCACATCCTCTAGGGGAGCATGGCGTAGGCCACGATCTCCAGCTTCATGCCCGGCACCACCAGCGCCGAAATCCCCATGCTGGAGCGGTTGGGGTAGGGCGCCTCGAAGAACTCGCGGTACACGGCGTCGATGGCCGGCATGTCGGCCACGTCGGTCATGTAGATCAGCACCTGGGTCACATGCGCCAGCGTGCCGCCTGCGGCCTGCAGCGCGTTGCGCAGGTTGGTGAAGGTCAGGCGCGCCTGCTGTTCGATGGGGCCGGTGTCGATGCTGCCGTCGGGCCGCACGGGGCCGTGGGCCGTGAACAGCATCTGGCCGCTGGCCTTGACGGCCCAGGAGAAGGGCTGCTTGAGCGGCGGCAGTCCCACGTCGATGATTTGCTTCATGGATTTCCTTGTGTTTTGACTGCATGCGAAGGCATGGTGTTCTTGCGCCGGAAACTTGGCGCGGCCCATCGGCGGACGCCGAGCAAGGGCCGTCCCGCAGCGATGGTGTCGTCCCGCGCCCGCGCAGCGAGAGCGGGGGAAGCGGCAAAGCCGCTCAGGGGTCACAGTTTCGTTCTCACGGACCAGATTTCGGGGAACAGCACCACATCCAGCATCTTGCGCAGGTAGCTGACGCCGCCGGTGCCGCCCGTGCCGCGCTTGAAGCCGATGACGCGCTCCACCGTGGTCACATGGCGAAAGCGCCACAGGCGGAAGGCGTCCTCGATGTCGGCCAGCTTTTCGCCCAGTTGGTACAGGTCCCAGTGCGACTGCGGGTCGCGGTAGACCTGGGCCCAGGCGGCCTCGACCTCGGGGCTGGCCGTGTAGGGCAGGGTCCAGTCGCGCTCCAGGTGCCCGGCAGGAATGGCCAGGCCCTGGCGTGCCAGCAGGCGCAGGGCTTCGTCGTACAGGGAAGGTGCGCGCCATGCGGCATCCACCCGGGCCAGCAGGTCCGGGCGGTGGGCATGGGGCTGGAGCATGGCGGCGTTCTTGTTGCCCAGCGCGAACTCGATGCAGCGGTACTGGTAGCTCTGGAAGCCGCTGGAGCTGGCGAGATACGGGCGCATGGCCGTGTACTCGGTAGGCGTCATGGTGGCCAGCACGGACCAGGCGCCCACCAGCTGCTCCATGATGCGGCTCACGCGGGCCAGCATCTTGAAGGCATCGGCATGGCGGTCGGCCGCCACGGCGGCCGTGGCCGCGCCCAGCTCGTGCAGCATCAGCTTCATCCACAGCTCGCTGGTCTGGTGCTGGATGATGAACAGCAACTCGTCATGCGTGGGCGACAGCAGTTGCTGGGCGCCGAGGATGGCGTCCAGCTGCAGGTAGTCGCCATAGCTCATGGACTGGCTGAAATCCAGCTGCGCCCTTTCCTCGGCGACGATGCGCTCGGTCAGGCCGCCATGGACGGGGCAGCCGCTCATTGCGGTGCCTCCAGCACCGTGGCAATGGCGTCGGCCACGTACTGCACGTTGGCGCCCGACAGGCCCGACATGCACATGCGGCCCGAGCGGATCAGGTACACGCCGTGCTCGTCGCGCAGGCGGTGGACCTGGGGCTCGCTGATGCCGGTGTAGCTGAACATGCCGCGCTGGGTCAGCAGGAAGCCGAAGTCGCGCCGCTCGCCAAAGCGTTCATGCAGCGCGCCGTGCAGCTGGGCGCGCATGTCCTTGATGCGGCCGCGCATCTGCGCCAGCTCCTGCGCCCATTGGGCGCTCAGTTCGGGCGACGCCAGCACCTGCTGCACCAGGCGCGCGCCACGGGTGGGGGGCGAGGAATAGTTGCTGCGCACCGTGGCCTTGAGCTGGCCCAGCACATTGCCGGCCGTGGCCGCGTCGCTGCAGACCACGCTGAGGCCGCCCACGCGTTCGCCATACAGCGAGAAGTTCTTGGAAAACGAATTGGCCACAAAGGCCTGGGCGCCCGCATCGGCCAGCGCGCGCACGGACCAGGCGTCTTCATCGAGCCCATCGCCAAAGCCCTGGTAGGCCATGTCCACGAAGGGGATCAGGCCGCGCTCCACGATCACGGGGATCAGTTGCTGCCACTGCTCGCGCGACAGGTCCACGCCCGTGGGGTTGTGGCAGCTGGCATGCAGCAGCACCACGCTGCCCGAGGGCAGGCCGCGCAGCGTCTGCAGCATGGCGTCGAAGCGCAGGCTGCCCGTGGCCGCGTCGTAGTAGGGGTAGCTGTGGGTGCGCAGGCCCGCGCCCTGGAAGATGGCCAGGTGGTTGTCCCAGGTGGGATCGCTGAGCCAGACCTCGGCGTCGGGGAAATAGTGCTTGATGAAGTCCGCGCCCAGCTTGAGCGCACCCGAGCCGCCCAGGGTCTGCACGGTGGCGATGCGCTGCGCGCGCACGGCCTCGTGCTGCGCGCCGAACACCAGGTTCTGCACCAGTTGGCGGTAGGGAGCAATGCCTTCGATGGGCAGGTAGCCGCTGGGGCTTTGCTCGCGGGCCAGGGCATCGCCAGCCTGTCGCACGGAGTCCAGCACGGGCAGGCGGCCGGCCTCGTCGAAATACAGGCCGATGCTCAGGCTGACCTTGTCGGCGCGCGGGTCCTGCTGAAAGGCTTCCATCAGCGACAGGATGGGATCTCCGGGGTAGGGCGGGACGTGGCTGAACATCGAGGCGCGTGCGGTATCGAGGGGGGCAAAAGTCGTCATGTTTCTAAGGGAGGGGGAAAAACGGGAGGCCGGATGTCACCGGGCGGGAACCTGGGCTTGCGCTTGGGCTTGGGTTGAGGTTTGGGTCTGAGGGGCGGGCTGGCCGGCCGGCTTGCGGTACCAGATGGCGTAGATGGCGCCCAGCAGCAGCAGGAAGGGCAGGCCGGTGAGCACGGTCAGGCGGAACACGTCGGTGAACAGCGTGGACACCAGGGCGGCCAGCATCAAAGCCGCGCCCAGAAGCGTCAGCACCGGAAAGCCCCACATGCGGAAGGCCAGCGGCTTGTTGCCCTGGCGCACCCAGTGGATGCGGAAGAACAGGTGGGTCACGAAAATCATGAACCACGTGAACATGGCGCCGAACATGGCCACGGCCATCATCAGCATGAAGGACTGCTCTGGGTTGACGATGTTGAACAGCGTGGCCACGGCAATGCCCAGGCAGGACAGCAGCAGCGCCGGCAGCGGCACGCCGCGCGAATTCACGCGGCCCAGCACGGCGGGGGCATGGCCGGCGCGCGAGAGGCTGAACATCATGCGGGTGGTGATGTACAGCTGGCTGTTCATGGCCGACAGGGCGGCCACCAGCACCACGAAATTGACCACGCTGGCCGCGCCGGGCAGGCCGATGATCTCCATCACCTTCACGAAGGGGCTGCCGTCCTTGCCGGCGGCCGACCACGGCACGATGGCCAGCATCAGCGCGATCGTGGCCAGGTAGAACACCACCAGGCGCACCATGGTGGAGCGGAAGGCGCTGGTGACGGCGCGCTGCGGGTCCTTGGCCTCGCCAGCGGCCACGGCGATCATCTCGATGCTCAGGTAGCTGAAGATGGCGATGATCACGCCCACCCAGGTGCCCCACAGGCCGTTGGGGAAAAAGCCGCCGTTGTTGACGTAGTTGGCAAAGCCCACGCCGGCCGGCCGGGTGCCGAACACCACCCAGGCGCCGACCACGATGAAGGCCACGATGGCGATGATCTTGATCATGGAGAAGCTGTACTCCACGGCGCCGAAGGCCTTGACGCTCATCATGTTCACGCCGATCAGCGCGCCCGAGAAGATCACCACCCAGGCCCAGCGCGGCACCTCGGGGAACCAGTAGCCCATGTACAGGCCCACGGCCGTCACCTCGGTGCCCACGGCCAGCACCACGCAGGCCCAGTAGGCATAGCGCACCACGAAGCCGGCCCAGGGGGCGATGTAGTGCTCGGCATAGGCGCCGAACGAGCCCGAGGTCGGGTGGGCCACCGTCATCTCGGCCAGGCAGCCCATGAGCAGCAGCGAAATCACCGCGCCGATGGCATAGCTGATCAGCACGCTGGGCCCGGCGAAGCCGATGGCAAAGCCGCTGCCCAGGAACAGGCCGGTGCCGACGGCACCGCCGATGGCGATCATGGTCATCTGTCCGGCGGACAGCTGCTGTTGGAGTCCGGCTTCGCGCTGGACGATGTCTTCGAAGGCTGGCATGGGTTGTTGTCTCCGTTGCTGTGGGGGGCTTCGGAGGCGGATGCTAGTTACGACCTTCGCAGGGCGTTTAGTAGTTATCCCTAAATGCGCTTGATCTTGGATAAGTTATTCTGTGAAACATGAATTCATAGGTGGTTTATGTCAATCGAGATCGACAGAACGGACCGGCTGCTGATCCGCGCCTTGCAGGACAACGCGCGGCTGACCTCGGGCGAATTGGCGCAACGCGTGCACTTGTCGCAATCGCCGTCGTGGCGGCGCATCAAGCGGCTGGAGGATGAGGGCGTGATCACCGGCTACCACGCCGCGCTGAGCCGGCGCGCCATCGGCTTTGGCGTGCTGGCCTTCGTGATGGTGGGCATAGACCATCAGAACGAGGAGTCATCGCGCCACTTCCAGGAAGCGGTCTGCGCCATCCCCGAGGTCGTGATGTTCCACGGCATCTCGGGGCCGGAGGACTTCCTGCTGGTCGTCGTGGCGCGCGATCTCGATGCCTATTCGGACCTGCTGCTCACCCGCCTGCACCGGCTGCCCGGCGTGCGTCAGGTGCACACGCATTTCTCGCTGCAGGAGTTCAAGGGGCAACTGGCGGGGCTGCCCGTGGAATAACGGCTGGTGGTGGCCGCAGGTGGTGGCCGGCTGCGCCTGGCTGGTTGCTACAGCAGGCCGCTGTCCAGCGCCTGCATGCCATGGCGCACGCGCACGCGGTTGCAGGCATCGCTGCCGGCCGCAAATTCGCGGCAAGGAGAGGGCCGCCACTCGTAGATGCCGCAATGGGCCTTCTCGCCCACCTTGCCCACCAGCGCTGCGCAGCGCGGGCGCGACCAGTCCGTGCCGCGCATGCGGCAGGTGTGGTCGGTGACTTCCTCGATCAGCCCGGCCGGCACGCGGCCGCCATGCTCCTGCGACTCATGCACGGAAAAGTCCACGCGAAACGATGCGCAGCAGGCGCCGCAGCTCAGGCAGGGATGGGTCATGGCGTGGGCAAGCAGGTGCAGGTGCGGATCGTGGGAGCGCGATTGTCGCGCGCACGCGTGCGGGGCGCCTGGAACCGGCCAAAAACCATGACGGCCCTTTGGCAAGACCCTGCCTCTTACTCCGATACCATGCGCGGGCTTCCCACGGGGATTCGATCAAAATCAAAATGAGAATAAAAATCAGTTGATACAACACGCCATGCATTCGATGAACCCCGGGACGGACGCCACGGCTCCGTCCGCGCTGTCCGCGCCTCCCCATTCCCCCAGCCCGGCCACCGCTGCGGCCATCACCCTGGATGCGCTGCCGCGCCAGGTTCCGGCGCGCGTGGTCGAGCTCCATGCGGCGCGCGACACGGCCGAGCAGGAACTGCTGCTGCGTCTCATGGAAATCGGTTTCCTGCCGGGCGAGCCCGTTCGCATCCTGGCCGCAGGCTTTCCGGGCGACGACCCGCTGGCCGTGCGCGTGGGCCAGGCCACATTCGCGCTGCGCCGCCATGAGGCGGCCCTGGTGCGCGTGGCGCCGGAGGCGGTGGCATGAGCGCGTCGTCCTCTCCCAAGCTCATCCAGCCGCTGCAGCCTGCCCAGGGTGGCGGCGGCAGTGGTGATTCCGCACTGCGCCTGGCCTTGCTGGGCAACCCCAACTGCGGCAAGACGGCCTTGTTCAACCTGCTGACCGGCGCACGCCAGAAGGTGGCCAACTACGCGGGCGTGACCGTGGAGCGCAAGGAAGGCTGGCTGAGCACGGCCAGCGGCCGGCGTGTGCGCGTGCTGGACCTGCCGGGCACCTACAGCCTGCACGCCCACAGCGAGGACGAACGCATCACGCGCGACATCGTCTCGGGCCGCCACGCGCGCGAGGCGCCTCCCGAATTGCTGGTCTGCGTCACCGACGCCACCCATCTGCGCCTGAACCTGCGCCTGGTGCTGGAAGCCCAGCGCCTGGGCCTGCCCATGCTGCTGGTGCTCAACATGAGCGACATGGCCAGGCGCCAGGGCATCGATATCGACCGCGAGGCGCTGTCACGCGCCCTGGGCATGCCCGTGCTGTCCACGGTGGGCGTGCGCCAGGACGGCGCGCGCGAACTGCTGCAATGGCTGGACGGCCCCGAAGCGCGCGCCCTGGCGGCGCCGCAGCTGCAGGCCCCGGCCCGCCCGGGCGATGCGCGCGAGCAGGTGCTGGCCCTGCACCAGCAGGTGGCCCGCATCATGGCCGACTGCGTCAAGGAGCCCGTGGTGGACACCCGGCGCGACGACCGCATCGACGCCGTGGTGCTGCACCCGCTGTGGGGCATGCTGCTGCTGGCGGCCACGCTGTTCCTGATGTTCCAGGCCGTGTTCAGCTGGGCGCAGCCGCTGATGGACGGCATCGAGGGCGGCGTCTCGGCCGTCTCGGCCCTGGTCAACGAGCACATGCCCGAAGGCGCGCTGCGCAGTCTGCTGGCCGACGGCGTGATCGCGGGCACCGGCGCCGTGCTGGTCTTTCTGCCGCAGATCCTGATCCTGTTCCTGTTCATCCTTGCACTCGAGGATTCGGGCTACCTGCCGCGTGCCGCCTTCATGCTGGACCGCATCATGGGCAAGGTCGGCCTGTCGGGCCGCTCCTTCATTCCGCTGCTGTCCAGCTTCGCCTGCGCCGTGCCCGGCATCATGGCCACGCGCTCCATCACCAGCTGGCGCGACCGCCTGGTGACGATCATGATCGCGCCGCTGATGACCTGCTCGGCGCGCCTGCCGGTCTATGCGCTGCTGATCAGCGCCTTCATCCCCGAGCGCACGGTGGGCGGCATCTTCAACCTGCAGGGCCTGGTGCTGTTCGCGCTGTATGTGGCCGGCATCGCCAGCGCCATGGCCGTGGCCGGCGTGGCCAAGTTGGCCGGCCGCAGCGCCGGACCCACGCCGCTGCTGATGGAGCTGCCCTCCTACCGCTGGCCCAGCCCGCGCAGCCTGGCCCTGGGCCTGTACGAGCGCGCCATGATCTTCCTGCGCCGCGTCGGCGGCATCATCCTGACCGTGAGCATCGTGCTGTGGTTCCTGGCCAGCTACCCGGCGCCGCCCGATGGCGTCACCGAAGCGGCCATCCGCTACAGCTTTGCAGGCCGCATCGGCGGCTGGCTGGAGGTGGTGCTGGCGCCGATCGGCTTCAACTGGCAGATCGCCATCGCCCTGGTGCCCGGCATGGCCGCGCGCGAAGTGGCCGTCAGCGCCATGGGCACGGTCTATGCCCTGTCCGCCGCCAGCGACGAGGCCATGGCCGAGCAACTGGGCCCGCTGATCGCCCACACCTGGTCTATGGCCACGGCGCTGTCGCTGCTGGCCTGGTTCGTGTTCGCGCCCCAGTGCATCTCCACGCTGGCCGCCGTGCGGCGCGAGACCAACGGCTGGCGCTATCCGCTGCTGATGACCGGCTATCTGTTCGCGCTGGCCTACCTTGCCAGCTTCATCACCTACCGCGTGGCCATCGCATTGGGCGCGGGCTGAAAGGAACAAGCACCATGTGGCAGAACATCATCGTAGGGTTGATCGTGGCGCTGGCCGGCATGTCTCTCGTCTGGCGCTATCTGCCCGCGCGCTGGCGCCAGAAGGCCGGGCAGATGCATCCGGCACTGGCGCCCAAGGATGCGGGCGGCTGTGGCGGCTGCAGTGCCTGCGGCGGGGACAGTTGCGCACCGGACAAGCGAGGACCGTAAGGCCACGGCCCGAACTTCCACCGGGAAAAAAAGAATGCCTGCAGGCGCAAAGCCTGCAGGCATTCTTTTTTGAGCGGACTGCGTTATCAGTTCGGCTGGCGGCCCAGCAGCAGGTACTCCATCAGAGCTTTCTGCACATGCATCCGGTTCTCGGCCTCATCCCAGACCACGGACTGCGGCCCGTCGATGACCTCGGCCTCCACTTCCTCGCCGCGGTGGGCGGGCAGGCAGTGCATGAACAGGGCATCGCCACGTGCCGCGGCCATCATTTCGGCGTCCACGCACCAGTCGGCAAAGGCCTTCTTGCGGGCTTCGTTCTCGGCCTCGTAGCCCATGCTGGTCCACACGTCGGTGGTCACCAGGTCGGCGCCCTTGCAGGCGTCCAGCGGGTCCTTGAAGACCTTGTAGCAGCCCTCGCGCGGGGTCTTGCCGCCAAAGGCCAGCTTCTCGTCCACCTCGTAGCCGCCCGGCGTGCTGACGTGGACGGTGAAGCCCAGCAGGTCGGCCGCCTGCAGCCAGGTGTTGGCCATGTTGTTGCCGTCGCCAACCCAGGCGACGGTCTTGCCCTGGATCGAGCCGCGGTGCTCGATGAAGGTGAAGATGTCGGCCAGGATCTGGCAGGGGTGGAACTCGTTGGTCAGGCCGTTGATGACGGGAACGCGCGAGTATTCGGCAAAGCGCACGATCTTGTCCTGGCCATAGGTGCGGATCATCACCAGGTCGGTCATGCGGCTGATGACGCGTGCGCTGTCTTCGATGGGCTCGGCGCGGCCCAGCTGGCTGTCGCCCGTGGTCAGGTGGACCACCGAGCCGCCGAGCTGGTACATGCCCGCCTCGAAGCTCACGCGGGTGCGCGTGCTGGCCTTCTCGAAGATCATGGCCAGCGTACGGTCGCTGAGCGTGTGGTGCTTTTCGTAGCCCTTGAACTTCTTCTTGATCAAGGCCGCGCGTTCGAGCACATAGGCGTACTCGTCGGCCGTGAAGTCGGAAAACTGCAGATAGTGCTTGATGGCAGTCATAGGCAGGTACTCATTCGGACAGGAATTGCACGATCAGGGGCTTGAGCTTGGCGACCACTTCGTCGGCTTCGGCCTCGGTCATGATCAGCGGCGGCACCAGGCGCACCACGGTGTCGGCGGTCACGCTGAACAGCAGGCCGGCTTCGGCGCCACGGCCCAGCAGGGCGCCGCAGGGCTTGTTCAGCTCGATGCCGATGATCAGGCCCTGGCCGCGCACATCGACCACGCCCTTGACGTCGGCCAGTTCCTTTTGCAGCGTGGCCTTCAGGTGGTCGCCCACCTTGGTGGTGTGGGCGAGCAGGCCGTCCTCTTCCATGATGCGGATGGTTTCGATGCCCGCGCGCATGGCCAGCGGATTGCCGCCGAAGGTGGAGCCATGGTTGCCCGGCTGCAGCACGGTGGCCGCCTTGCCATGGGCCACGACGGCACCGATGGGCACGCCCGAGCCCAGGCCCTTGGCCAGGGTCATCACGTCGGGGATGATGCCGGCCCACTGGTGGGCGAACCACTTGCCCGTGCGGCCCATGCCGGCCTGGACTTCGTCGAACATCATCAGCCAGCCGTTGGCATCGCACAGTGCGCGCACCTGCTGCATGTACTCGATGCGCATGGGGTGCAGGCCGCCTTCGCCCTGGATGGGCTCCATCATCACGGCCACCACGTCGGGGTTGCCGGCCGTGGCCTGCTGCAGCGCTTCGAAGTCATTGACCGGCACGCGCAGGAAGCCGTCGAGCAGCGGGCCGAAGCCGTCGCGCACCTTGGGGTTGCCCGTGGCCGTCATGGTGGCGATGGAGCGGCCGTGGAAGGCATGCTCGTAGACCACGATCACCGGCTTGGCGATGCCCTTGTCCACGCCGTACTTGCGCGCGATCTTGATGGCGGCCTCGTTGGCCTCCAGGCCCGTGCTGCAGAAGAAGACATTGGTCATCTTCGCGCGCTCGGTCAGCAGCTTGGCCAGCGTTTCCTGGCCGGGCACGTGGTAGTAGTTGGAGGTGTGGATGAGCTTGGCCACCTGGTCCTGCAGCGCAGGCACCAGCTTGGGGTGGTTGTGGCCCAGCGTGTTCACTGCAATGCCGCCCAGCGCATCGAGGTACTGCTTGCCGTTGACGTCCCACACGCGGCAGCCCTGGCCTCGCTCCAGAGCGATCGGTACGCGGCCATAGGTGTTCATCACGTGGGGCGAGGCAGCCTCAATGAAAGCGGTCATTGCAAAAATCTCCTGAGCTGGAAAGTAAACGGCATCCGGGCGTTGCCGCCGCAGATGCCTGAAAAACAGCGAAGCCCGATTCTAGGGGCCGCGAGATGGCCTACCGTTGCGGTTTGCGCATCACAGCCATGCAATGAGCCTACGCCACACTTGGGTAGTGCGCTGCAACAAGGCCTCAGCTCTTATATAAGAGATAAAATGCCGGCTTGGCCTGCTGGCAGCGATTCTGCCTGTGGGCTCTGACTTTTTTGAAGGACTTGCGCAAACAGGACGTGGCAGGGCGCCGTGCCCCTTGGCAGGTCGCCTGTGTTGTTCCTTGTTGCGCAAGTCGTATTTTGGCGTGCATCCTGATGGTCTCTCCCTCCAGCAAAGAACTGTTCATCCAGGGCATCACCCACGAAGGCAAGACTTTCCGGCCCAGCGACTGGGCCGAGCGGCTGGCAGGCGTCATGAGCCAGTTTCGCCCCGGTGGTGCCCAGCGCGGCAGCCACCTGAGCTACTCGCCCTGGTGTGTTCCCACAACGCTCAATGGCGTCAAGTGCGTGGTCGTGCACCGCGACCTGCGCGACTACGAGCCCATGGCCTGGGATTTCTGCCTGAATTTCGCCAAGGACAACAACCTGCAGGTTGCCGAGGCCTGCCTGATACCGGACGAGCCGGCCCGCTGAGGCCGGCTTCTTTTTTTGCGGGTCGTTCCCGTCCGATGTGAAGCGCGCCTGGGGTGCGTTTTTTTTCGCCTGTGCTCCGGAGGGTGGGGCTTTTTTGCTGGATCCTGCGGATGCAGGGGCATCGTTCAGGCACAAAAAAACCGCCCGAAGGCGGTTTTCTCGTTCGCTGACAGCGCACCCGTTACAAACGGCAGATGGCCGGAGCCATCCGTGCGGTTGCCTAATTGGATTAGGCGGCGGCCAGGGCCTTGACCTTGGCGGACAGGCGGCTCTTGTCGCGAGCGGCCTTGTTCTTGTGGAAGATGCCCTTGTCGGCGATCGTGTCCAGAACGGATTGGGCTGCGGCAAACAGTTCGGTTGCCTTGGCCTTGTCGCCAGTCAGAACGGCCTTTTCGACCTTCTTGACGGCGGTGCGGTACTTGGAACGCAGCGAGGTGTTGGCTGCGTTGAGCTTGGTGTCCTGGCGGACGCGCTTGCGGCCGGAGGCGAGACGGGGGTTCTTCTTTGCGGGCTTGGATGCCATGATATGTATTCCTAGTGTCTGAGGATGTTGTCGGCGAAGCGCGGGATTATAGCACGCGGCCCGGACAGGGCCTTGAGGGCCCAGGCCGCACGGGCCCGCCTGTTGCAACGGAGTGCAAGAGCGGCCAGGCCCGCCTGGCGTGCCGGCCGGCGGGGCATGCCAGCGCATACACTCCCCACGGTGTCACTGTTCAAAGCCGCCTCCACCGTTTCCCTGCTGACGCTGGCCTCCCGTATCACCGGGCTGGTGCGCGATCTGCTCATGGCCTCCATGTTCGGAGCCAATGCGCTGACCGATGCGTTCAATGTCGCCTTCAGGATTCCCAATCTCTTTCGGCGGCTGTTCGCCGAGGGTGCTTTCAGCCAGGCCTTCGTGCCGGTGCTGGCCGCCAGCAAGGCCAAGGAGGGGGACGAGGCCACGCGCAGGCTGATCTCGCACGTGGCCACGCTGCTGTTCTGGGTGCTGCTGGTGACCTGCGTGCTGGGCGTGGTCGGCGCGCCGCTGCTGGTCTGGCTGCTGGCCAGCGGCCTGCGCCAGTCGCCCGAGGGCTATGACGCCGCCGTGCTGATGACACGCTGGATGTTCCCCTACATCGGCTTCATGTCGCTGGTGGCGCTGTCGGCCGGCGTGCTCAATACCTGGCGGCGCTTTGCCGTCTCGGCCGCCACGCCGGTGCTGCTGAACCTGGCCATGATCGCCGCCGCCTTCTGGGGCGCGCCCTGGCTGCAGGCGCGCGGCATCGAGCCCATCTACGCCATGGCCGGTGGCGTGATGCTGGGCGGCGTGCTGCAGCTGGCGGTGCAACTGCCTGCGCTGGCGCGCCTGGGCCTGCTGCCGCGCATCGGCTTTTCGCCAGCTGCGCTGCGCCAAGCCTGGGCCGAGGCCGGCGTGCGCCGCATCCTCAAGCTGATGGCGCCGGCCCTGTTGGGCGTGGGCGTGGCCCAGGTCTCGCTGATGATCAACACCCAGATCGCCTCCTATCTGCAACCGGGCAGCGTGACGTGGCTGTTCTATGCCGACCGGCTCATGGAGTTTCCGACGGCGCTGCTGGGCGTGGCGCTGGGCGTGGTGCTGACCCCCCAGCTGGCCGCTGCCAAGGCGGCCGACGACTCGGAGCGCTACTCGGCCATGCTGGACTGGGGGCTGCGCCTGGTGGTGCTGCTGTCCGTGCCGTGCGCCGTGGGCCTGCTCACTTTTGCCGAGCCGCTGGTGGCCACGCTGTTCCACCGCGGTGCGCTGCAGGACAGCGACGTGGGCCAGATCGCCCTGGCGCTGGTCGGCTACGGCGCAGGCCTGGTGGGCCTGGTGGCCATCAAGGTGCTGGCGCCGGGCTACTACGCCAGCCAGGACATCCGCACGCCCGTCAAGATCGCCATCGTGGTGCTGGTCATCACCCAACTGCTCAACCTGGTCCTGGTGCCCTTCATGGCGCATACCGGCCTGGCGCTGTCCATCGGCCTGGCGGCCCTGGTCAATGCGGGCTGGCTGCTCTGGGGTCTGCTGCGCCGGGGCGTCTACCGTCCCAAGCCGGGCTGGGGCCGGCTGGGCTTGCAGGTGGTCGCGGCCAGCAGCCTGCTGGCCGTGCTGCTGACCTGGGGCAGCCAGCATTTCGACTGGATCGCGCTGCGCGCCAACGGCTGGCAGCGTGTGGGCCTGCTCGCTGCGCTGATGGCCGCCTCGGTGCTGCTGTACTTCGGTGCGCTGTGGGCGGCGGGGCTCAAGCTGCGCGCGCTGCTGCGGCGCTGAGAGGCATCGCCCAAACCCGCATAATTGCAGGCTTGGGCGCTGCAATATACAAAGCATCATGAGCTGGAGTTACGAAGACACGCCAACGGCCCTGCAATACTTTGCAGCGCTGGTGCAAAGCGATGACCACCTGCCGTTGATGGAGGCGGCAATCAGCATCGCTCAGGATGCCGTGCCCGATCTCGACCTGCAGGCGGCCAGCGCCGAGCTGGACCGGCTGCAGGTGCGCCTGCTCCAGCGCCTGGCCGGCGAAACCGATTCGCTGCAGCGCCTGCGCGTGCTCAACCAGTTCTTCTATGGCGAGCTGGGCTTTGGCGGCAATCTCAACGATTACTACGACCCGGCCAACAGCTACATCCACCATGTGCTGCAGACGCGGCGCGGCATTCCCATCAGTGTGGCGCTGATCTGGCTGGAGCTGGCTGCGGCCATCGATCTGCCGGCACAGGGCGTGAGCTTTCCCGGGCATTTCCTGGTCAAACTGCGCCTGCCCCAGGGGCAGGTGGTGATGGACCCGCTGAGCGGTGAATCCTTCTCGGCCAACAGCCTGGCCGAGCGGCTGGAGCCCTTCTGGCAGAACGCCGGCCTGTCCGCCGAGGAGGCGGCTCCGCTGGGCATGTACCTGCAGGGCGCATCGCCGCGCGACATCCTGGAGCGCATGCTGCGCAATCTGCAGGAGATCCACCATGCGCGGCGCGACTGGCCGCTGCTGGTGGCCGTGCTCAACCGGCTGGCCGTGCTGCGGCCCGACATGCCGGAGATCTTCCGGGACCGGGGGCTGGCCTATGCGCAATGGGGAGTGACCGAGCGTGCGCTCGAAGACCTGGAGCGCTTCCTGCATTCCCAGCAGGGCGCGCAGGCCGTGGCCGTGCGCGAGGTGATCCGGCGGCTCAGGGGGCTGTAGCGGCGGCAGCCCCCAGGGTCGGAGCGCTGCTCAGACCAGCCGGACGGCTTCCAGCTCTTTCTTGAGATAGGCGTAGAACAGCGGCGCCGCCACCAGGCCTGCGGGGCCGAACACCGACTCGGCCACGAACATCACGGCCAGCAGCTCCCACACGCCCATGTGCGTGCGCTGGCCCACCACCTTGGCGTTGATCACGTACTCGGCCTTGTGGATCAGGATCAGAAAGCCCAGGCAGGCCGCGGCGGCCACCGGGGAGACCGACAGCCCCACGATGGTGATCACCGCATTGCACAGCAGGTTGCCCACGATGGGCACCAGGCCCGCGATGAAGGTCAGCGTGATCAGGGCTGGCGTGTAGGGCAGGGTCAGGTTCCAGTGCGGCAGCACGCCCAGCAGGAAGATGGCCGTCAGGAAAGTGTTGAAGGCCGCAATCCAGAACTGCGCCGCCACGATCTGGCGGAAGGCCAGCCCCATGAGCCGGATGCGTTCGCGCAGCGCAGCCACCAGGGGCGGGCGGCGCGTGGTGATGGGGCGCACGGCGGCCAGCGCGCCGATGATCAGGCCCACATAGGCGTACAGCAGGCCGGTAAGCCAGGCGCGGCCCGCATGGGCCAGGGCGCCGGCCTTGGCCGCCAGGTAGCTGGCCAGCAGGTGCTGGATTTCCTGCGCGCCGTCCGGCAACTGGTCGGCCATGTCGGCGGGCAGCTTGTCACGCAGCTCCAGCACCGTGTGGGCCAGATAGTCGAGCAGTTCGCGGTACTGCTGCGGCGCGTCGGTGATGTAGGTGCGTGTATGCGAGAGCGCGCCGCTCAGCAGGGCCAGCGGCGCAAGAATGACGATGGTGGCTGCCACCAATTGGGTCCAGCGCGGCAGCGAGCCGCGCCGGGCCTTGGGCTGGGCACGTGCCAGCAGCCCGGCAAGGGCGCGCGTGACCAGAAAGCCCACGCAGACACAGAGCATGCCCGGCAACAGCCCCTGCCACATGATCAGCAGCAGGGCGCCTGCCATCAGCACATAGCTGGAAAGCGTCACGCCGCGCGTGGGCGCGGGCTGCGGGGAGATGATGGGCGAGGGCAGGTGCTGGGTCATGCGCTGCGGGCCCGTGGTCAGCGGACCTCGACAGGCTCGCCCTCGCCGCGTGCGGCGATGCGTCCGATGGTGTAGACCGTCTCGCCCAGCTGCTTGAGCGTGGCGGCCGTGGCTTCGGCAGCCTCTGCAGGCACAACAACGACCATGCCGATGCCGTTGTTGAAGGTGCGGTTCATTTCCACGGCGTCGATGCCGGCCGTCTTCTGCAGCCAGGCGAACAGCTCGGTCTGGGGCCAGCTGCCGGCATCCAGGTGGGCGGCCAGGCCTTCGGGCAGCACGCGGGGGATGTTCTCCAGCAGGCCGCCGCCGGTGATGTGGGCCAGCGCCTTGATGGGGTGCTGCTCCAGTGCGGCCAGCACGTTCTTCACGTACAGGCGCGTGGGTTCCATGATGGCCTGCTTGAACGGCTTGCCGTCCAGCGATTCGGGCAGGCTGCCCTGGGCTTCGGCGCGCTCGATGCACTTGCGCACCAGGGAAAAGCCATTGGAGTGCACGCCGGCCGAGGCCAGACCCAGCACCACGTCGCCTGCGGCCACGCTCTGGCCCGTGAGGATCTTGGATTTTTCGACGGCGCCGACGGCAAAGCCCGCCAGGTCGTATTCACCGGCCGGGTACATGCCGGGCATTTCGGCGGTTTCGCCGCCGATCAGTGCGCAGCCCGACAGCTCGCAGCCGCGTGCAATGCCGCCGACCACGGCAGCGGCCGTGTCCACGTCCAGCTTGCCGCAGGCGAAATAGTCGAGGAAGAACAGGGGCTCGGCGCCCTGGACCAGCACGTCGTTGACGCTCATGGCCACCAGGTCGATGCCCACGGTGTCGTGCATGTTCCACTCGAAGGCCAGCTTGAGCTTGGTGCCCACGCCATCGGTGCCCGAGACCAGCACGGGTTCCTTGTAGCGCTTGGGCACCTCGAACAGCGCGCCGAAGCCTCCGATGCCGGCCATCACGCCTTCGCGCATGGTCTTCTTGGCCAGCGGCTTGATGCGCTCGACCAGCGCATCGCCAGCGACGATGTCGACGCCGGCGTCTTTGTAGGAAATCGGGGTAGAGGAGGGGGCAGAAGAGCTCATGGATGGGTACGGTGCGGTAGGCCCGATGCCGGGCTGGAACCCCGGGATTCTACGGCGCCGGCCGCCGGCAGGCGCGCGCGCCAGTGGGCTTCGAGGGGGCTTTCGTTGCACATGCGGGCCGGCTGCCGCCGTGCCGGGCGCCGCGCAGACTAAAATCCCTCGTCCGCCCGGGAGCTCCCGGGCGTTGTCCGCCTTGCCGCAGCGCTGCGCCGAGGCGGGCCTGTCTTTGCTCTCAACCCAATGCCGTTGCCGATTCCTCTGCCTGCTTTTGCCGCATGGACCCGCCTGGATACAGGAAAGGGGGCGCTGCGCGTATGTCGCAGATGAAGCAGCTGGCTCTGGATATCAGCATGGCGTCGAGTCCGACGCTGTCGCGCTTTTTCGTCGGTCCCAATGCCGCAGTGATCGATCATCTGCGCCACTGGGTGGGCGACGGCCGCATGCAGACCGCCCGCACGCCGGTGCCCACCTATCTTTGGGGCGAGTCGGGCTCGGGCAAGACCCACCTGCTCAAGGCCGTGCGCGAGGCGCTGCGCGAGCAGGGCGCCATGGTGGGCTGGATGGATGCATCCACCCTGTTCCCGCCGCCGTTCGACGAGCGCTGGGCGGCGGTGCTGATGGACGACGTGGACATCTACACTCCGCTGCAGCAGGCGCGGGCCTTCAACTGGTTCGTGAATGCGACGAGCCCGGCCACGGGCTCGCCGCGCTGGGTGCTGGGAGCCGGCCCCCTGCCGCCGGCCGACCTCAAGCTGCGCGAGGATCTGCGCACGCGGCTGGGCTGGGGCCATGTGTTCCAGCTGCAACTGCTCGATGAAACCGCGCGCCGCGCGGTGCTGCGCCAGGAGGCCGATGCCCGTGGCGTTTTTCTGGGCGACGATGTGATGGACTACATGCTCAAGCGCTTCTCACGCGACCTGGGCAGCCTGATGCAGCTGCTCGACATGCTCGACGGCTTTGCGCTTCGCAACAAGCGCGCCATCACCATCCCGTTGCTCAAGACGATGCTGGAAACCGAATGAGCCCACATTCTCGTGTGGGCAGGGACTGCGGGAGCCGGCGGAGCCTGCGTTGCAAGGGCAGCGCGGGACCCATTTTTTTAGGATATGCATGACCTCTGATCAGAAGCAACTCCGGCCCCGGCTGGCGTTGTTCGACCTGGACCATACGCTGCTGCCGCTCGATTCGGACTACGAGTGGGGCGAGTTCACGACGCGCATCGGCTGGACCGATCCGGCCGAGTTCGGCCGCCGCAACGCCGAGTTCTTCGCGCACTACCAGGCCGGCACGCTCGACGTGCACGACTATGTGCGCTTTGCCACTGAGGCCTTCTGCGGCCGTGGCGCGCAACAGGCCGGCGAGGCGCATGAGCGCTTCATGCGCGAGGTGATCACCCCCGCGATCCGTCCCCAGGCACTGGAGCTGCTGCGCACGCACCAGCAGGCGGGCGACCAGATCATCATCGTCACGGCCACCAACGAGTTCGTGACGCGCCCCATTGCCGCCGCACTGGGCGTGCAGGAGCTGATTGCCGTGGAACTGGAGCGCGACGCCCAGGGCTGGTTCACGGGCGAGATCCGTGGAACGCCCAGCATGCGCGACGGCAAGGTCCAGCGCATGCAGCAGTGGCTGGATGCGCGTGGCCTGGACTGGGGCGGCGTGGAGAGCTTCTTCTACAGCGACTCCTGGAACGACGTGCCCCTGCTCGAGCGCGTGGACCATCCCGTGGCCACCAACCCCGACGCAAGGCTGCGCGCCCTGGCCCAGGAACGTGGCTGGCGCATTCTGGACCTGTTTGGCGAAGCACCATGATCAAGAACATCATCGACAAGCTGCTGGGCAAGACCTCGGCTGCCCCCCGCGCCCGCAAGTCCCCCTTCGGCAAGCGCCAGGAAGTGCCCGTGCAGGTGCACGGCATCGACCCCAACCTGGTGGACCGGCGTGCCATCGACGTGGTCGAGACGCTGCAGGACGCCGGCTACGAGGCCTACATCGTCGGCGGCGCCGTGCGCGACCTGCTGCTGGGCCTGCGCCCCAAGGACTTCGACGTGGCCACCAATGCCACGCCCGAGCAGGTCAAGGGCCTGTTCCGCCGCGCCTTCATCATCGGCAAGCGCTTTCGCATCGTGCACGTGGTCTATGGCCGCGGGCGCGAGAACGAGGTCATCGAAGTCTCCACCTTCCGCGCCTTCCTGGACAACAGCGCGGCCGAGGCCGTGAGCGGCAACGAGCGCACCAGCAAGGCCCAGCTCGCCGGCATGCACCATGCGGTGGACGCCAGCGGCCGCGTGCTGCGCGACAACGTCTGGGGCCCGCAGGACCAGGACGCCACGCGCCGCGACTTCACCATCAACGCCATGTACTACGACCCGCGCACGCAGATCGTGGTGGACTATCACAAGGGCATCGACGACGCCAAGAAGCGCATGCTGCGCATGATCGGCGACCCGGCCACGCGCTACCGCGAAGACCCGGTGCGCATCATCCGCGCCGTGCGCTTCGCGGCCAAGCTGGCGGGCAAGGGCTTCAAGATCGAGCCCAAGACCGCCAAGCCCCTGGTGGAGTGCGAGCCGCTGCTGGCCGATGTGCCGCAAAGCCGCCTGTTCGATGAAATGCTCAAGCTGCTGCAGACCGGCCACGCGCTGGCCTCGGTGGAGCAGTTGCGCGGCCTGGGCCTGGCACGCGGCATCTACTCGCTGCTGGATGTGGTGGTCGAGCGCGCGGAGCAGCCCTTTGTGCGCGCCGCGCTGACCGACACCGACCGCCGTGTCGAGGAAGGCAAGCCCGTGGCGCCCAGCTTCCTGCTGGCCTGCGTGCTGTGGCATGACGTCAAGACCGGCTGGGAACGCCGCCTGAACCAGCGCCAGCACCCCTTCCCCGCGCTGCAGGAATCCATCGACGAAGTGTTCGACCAGCGCATCGGCGATGTCTCGGGCCGCGGCAAGCTGGCCGCCGACATGCGCGAGATCTGGGTCATGCAGCCGCGCTTTGACAAGCGCACGGGCGCCACGCCGTTCAGCCTGGTGGCCCAGCCGCGCTTTCGCGCGGGCTTCGACTTCATGCGCCTGCGCGCCGACATCGGCGAGGTCGATGAAAGCCTGGCCAGCTGGTGGCAGGAGTTCCAGAACGCCGACGACGCGCGCCGCGACGACCTGATCGCCCAGGCCCGCGACGAGCAGCGCGCCCGCCAGCGCAGCGCCGAGCCCAAGGTGCACCGCGTGGCCAAGGCCCGCCCTGCGCGCGAGGACGCCGGCGCTGGCGAAGCGCAGCAGGCCGACGCACCTGCCGCCGCCTTGCCCCAGGTGGAGGGTGAGGAAGGGTCAGCGCCCAAGAAGCGCCGCCGCCGTCGCCGCAAGCCCCAGGGCGGTGGTGATGGCGCCGTGGGCGGGGATGACTGAGCCGGGGCACTGGGTCGCCATTGGCCTGGGCGCCAATCTGGGCGACCGGGGCCAGGCGCTGGCCCAGGCGCTGCAGGCCATTGGCGGCCTGCCGGGCACGCGCCTTGTGGCCGTGTCCTCGCTCTACAGCACGGCACCCGTCGATTCCAGCGGTCCGGACTATCTGAACGCCGTGGCCGCCGTGCACACCACGCTGCAGCCGCTGGCCCTGCTCGATGCGCTGCAGGCCATCGAACTGGCGGCCGGCCGTGAGCGTCCCTACCGCAACGCGCCGCGCACGCTGGACCTGGACATCGAACTGTGGGACGACGAGCGCATCGCGCTGCCGCGCCTGAGCGTGCCGCACCCGCGCATGCACGAGCGCGCCTTCGTGCTCGTGCCGCTGGCCGAGATCGCGCCTGAGCGCATCACACCCGCGCAGCTGCAGGCCGTGGCGGGGCAGGGCATCGTGCGCAGCGCCGGGCCCGGCTGGCATCTTCGGGATGGCGGGGCCCTGGCGAACGGCTCCCGTTAAGGCGGATTTAAGAGCCGGCCACGACATTGTGCGCGGGCCCGCAATCGGCGGGCCGGGAGCACGATATGCATCATGGATTCGGAAGGCTGGCGCGCCAGCGTGTGTATGAGGCTGCAAGGGCTGGGGCTGGGGCTGGGGCTGGGGCTGGGGCTGGGGCTGGGGCTGGGGCCGGGGCCGGGGGCGGGCTGTGGCAATGAGGTTCTTCTCACCAGCCGGCATGGCCGAGGCGCTGCCCGTGCCGGATCTGTCGCACCGGACCAGGGATGCCAGCGGGCTGGCCGGCGACCTCGCCTGCATGGCCCTGCTGGTGCTGGCATGGCTGGCCGCCACGGCATGGGCGCGTCCGCTGATGCTGCCCGATGAGGGGCGCTATGTGGCAGCCGCCTGGGAAATGCTCCATTCGGGACAGTGGCTCACGCCCACGCTGGACGGCCTGCCCTTTTTCCACAAGCCACCGCTTTTCTACTGGATCACGGCCGCCTCGCTGAAGCTGTTCGGCATGGGTGAACTGGCCGCGCGTGCGGCGCCCATCCTGGGTGCGACGCTGGGCGCGCTGGCCCTGTATGCGTTCACGCAGCGTTGGCTGGGCCGGGCATTGGCGCGCCGGGTGCTGCTGGTGCTGGCGGTGCAGCCCCTGTTTTTCGTCGGCGGCCAGTTCGCCAATCTCGACATGCTGGTGGCCGGGATCATCGTCGCGACGGTCCTGGCCCTGGCCCATGTGGCGCTGTGCCTGGAGCGTGGCCTGCCTGCCCGGCATGTGCTGGTCCTGGCGTATGCACTGGCGGCCCTGGGCGTGCTGGCCAAGGGCCTCATAGGCTTTGTGCTGCCCGCGCTGGTCATCGGCAGCTGGATGCTGATGCGCGGGCGGTGGCGGCTGCTGCCTTCGCTGCTGTCGCTGCCGGGTTTTGCGTTGTTCGCTGCCATTGCCGTGCCCTGGTTTCTTGCCATGCAGCAGCGCTTCGATGGCTTTTTCCACTATTTCTTCGTGGTGCAGCATCTGCAGCGCTTTGCATCCTCTGGCTTCAACAACGTGCAGCCCTGGTGGTTCTACGTTGCCGTGCTGGTGGTGATGGGCCTGCCCGGCCTGCTGTGGTCGCGCGCCCTGCTGCAGCGGGACTACTGGCGCGCCGGTGGCGACGGGCTCCTCGCATCGGTGCGCCTGCTGATGGCCGTGGCCGCCGGCTGCGTGCTGGTGTTCTTCTCGCTGCCCCAGTCCAAGCTCATTGGCTACATCCTGCCGGCCGTGCCGCCGCTGGCATGGCTGATGGCGGATGCCAGCCTGGCGGCCACAGGCTCCTCCGGCCCGGCGGGGCGCCGGCGTGCCTGGCTGGGCAGCATGGCCCTGAGCGCGGCCCTGGGGCTGGCGGCCGTGGCGGGCCTGGCCGTCAGCCATGTGCATTCATCGCGCGAACTGGGCCTTGCCCTGAAGTCCCAGCGCCATATGGGCGAGCCTGTCTACATGCTGGACGGCTACTGGTATGACGTGCCGTTCTATGCGCGGCTGCGCGAGCCCGTCCCCGTGGTGGGGCGCTGGGATGAGGCGTCCATCGACCTGCATGACAACTGGCGCAAGGAGATGAAGGATGCCGCAGGCTTTGCGCCGCAACTGGGGCGCTGGCTGCTGCCGCAGCCTGAGCAGTTGCCGGCCCGGCTGTGCGCGGCCGGGGTCAGCTGGGTCGTGGGAGACCAGAACGCGCGCCGCAACTATCCGTTTCTGGTGCAGCAGCCCCTGGCGAGGGACCAGGCTGCAGCGTTGTGGCGCGTGGACAGCCGGGAGCCCGGCATGGCCGCAGCGCTGGGCTGCGGCACCCGTCCCTGAGGCCGGGCGTCAGTCCACCTTGGCGCCGGAGGCCTTGACGATGGGCTGGTACTTGGCGCGCTCGGCGGCCATGAACCTGTCGAATTCGGCGGGCGTGGAGGACACGGGCTCGGCCATCAGGGTCTCGAAGCGGGTCTTGGTCTCGGGCGCGGCCAGTGCATCGCCAAAGGCCTTACTCAGCTTGTCCAGCACGGGCTTGGGCGTGCCGGCCGGGGCCACCAGGCCCCACCAGGTGTCGATGGAAAAGCCGGGGAAGGTCTTGGACAGTGCGGGCACGCCGGGCAGCAGCGTGGTGGGGTTCAGCGTGGTCACGGCCAGCGCCTTGAGCTTGCCCGAGCGGATGTTGGGTGCAGCGGCGGCCAGGTTGTCGATGTTGAAGTCCACCTCGCCCGACAGCAGGGCCAGCTGGGCCGGGTTGGCGCCGCGGTAGGGCACGTGAAGGGCGAAGATGCCGGCCTTTTGCTTGAGCATTTCGCCAGCCAGGTGGCCCGCGCTGCCGTTGCCGCCGCTGCCGTAGTTGAGCTTGCCGGGGTTGGCCTTGGCGTAGGCGATCAGGTCGGCCACGCTGTGGATCTTGAGCTGCTCGGCACGGGCCGCGTTCATCACCAGCACATTGGGCACGCGCACCATCTGGGTGATGCCGGCGAAGTCCTTGCCCGCGTCATAGGGCATCTTGGCGTACAGCCAGGGATTGACGGCATGGGTGGCCGTGGCGGCCAGGCCGATGGTCATGCCGTCCGGCGTGGCGCGGGCAATGGCGTCGGCACCGATGTTGCCGCCGGCGCCGGCCTTGTTGTCGATGATCACCACTCCCAGGGAGTCACGCACCCGCTCGGCCAGCGCGCGCGAGGTGATGTCCAGCGGACCGCCGGGCGCATAGGGCACGATCAGGCGGATGGGCTCTTGCGCCAGGGCAAGCGGGGAGGCCAGGGCAGCAGCGGCCGCCATGACCGAGAGAAGGCTGTTTCTACGGTTCATAGGGGCGCTATTGTGCAAAAAAATTGCGACACCTGGCTGCGCGCAGGTATGCAGAGCAGTTTTTCTGCGTATTGATTGATCTGCCCTGGCTTCAGGCTGCCTTGTCGGCTTCCGTGGTGAATGCGTCGGCGTAGAACTCTTCGTCGGGCAGTCCACGCTGGTGCACATAGGCCTGGTGCGCGGAATCGACCACGATGGGCGCGCCGCAGGCATAGACCTGGTGGCCCGAGAGGTCGGCAAAATCGTCCAGCACGGCCTGGTGCACGAAGCCCGTGCGGCCGGTCCAGGCGTCTTCGGGCAGGGCATCCGAGACCACGGGCACGTAGCACAGCTGCGGCATGGCTTCGGCCTGTTCGCGCACCCAGGCGTCCATGTAGAGGTCTTCGGGGCGGCGGCCGCCCCAATACAGGGTGACGGAGCGGTGGATGTCCTTGTGGCGGATGTGCTCCAGCAGCGCCTTGATGGGCGCGAAGCCCGTGCCCGAGGCCAGCAGGATGACGGGCTTGTCGCTGTCCTCGCGCAGGAAGAAGCTGCCGAACGGGCCTTCCACGCGCAGGATTTCCTTTTCCTTCATGGCGCCGAACACATGGTCGGTGAACTTGCCGCCGGGCATGTGGCGGATGTGCAGCTCCAGCCCCGGCGCCGTGTCCTGCACGTGGGGGGCCGTGGCCATGGAGTAGGCGCGGCGGGCGCCGTCGCGCAGGATGAACTCCACGTACTGGCCTGCGTGGTAGCGGAACTTGTCTGCGGCGGGCAGTTGCAGGCGCACCTGCATCACGTCGTGCGACTTCTTCTCCAGCGTGGCCACGCGCACGGGCATTTTCTTGATGGGGAAGGCGCTGGCATCGGTGACCTGGCGCGACTCCAGCACCACCGAGGTGGCCGGCCTGGCGCAGCAGGTGAGCACATAGCCGTCGGCCTCTTCCTGGGCGGTCAGCGCCTTGTCGGCATGCGGGCCATGGGTGACATCGCCACTGAGCTTCTTGCACTTGCAGGAACCGCAGGCACCGTCCTTGCAGCCATAGGGCAGGCCCACGCCGGAGCGGATGGCGGCGGCCAGGATGGTCTCGCTGCCCTGCGTGGCGAAGGCGCGGCCGCTGGGCTGTACGGTGATTTCGTGGGAAGCGTTGGCTATCTCGGTCATGTTCTCGGTATCCTCGGGGGCGCTGGCGGGCGCGTGGAGCGCGCCGGCGATCTTCTTTCCCGGACGGACATGCCGCTGCCGCGACCGGCGGCGCGCGGGTGGCCGCCCTCGCAACAGGCCAGGATTTTGCCCTCAAACCAAAACCCATTGGGCGCGCTGCCGGCGCGCTTTCGACGCGAACGCGTGCTCATCGTCGGCTGCGGCGACGTGGGGCTGCGCGTGGCTGGTGCATTGGCGGGCGCGCCCGGCGCGCGCTCCGGTGCCGCACGGCGGGGCCCGCGCGTGCTGGCCCTGACGCGTGGCACCGAGCGCCTGCAGGATCTGCGCGGGCGCGGCATCACGCCGCTGCTGGGCGATCTGGACGCGCCTGCCACGCTGCGCCGTCTGGCCGGCCTGGCCACGCGCGTCGTCCACCTGGCGCCGCCGCCCAATCCGCCCGCTGGCGAAGAGGGCTGGTGGCTGGACCCGCGCACCACGGCCCTGCTGCGCGTGTTGCGCCGTCGCGGCCGGCCGGCGAGCCTGGTCTATGGCTCGACCTCCGGTGTCTACGGCAACTGCGAGGGCGCCTGGATCGACGAAAGCCGCCCGCCCGCACCGGCCACGGCACGTGCCCAGCGCCGCGTGAACGCCGAGCGTGCCGTGCGCTTTGCCGGGCGCGGCGGGCTGCGCGCCAGCATTTTGCGCATCCCGGGCATCTATGCGCCGGACCGGGAAAACGGCACGCCGCGCGGGCGCCTGCTGCGCGGCACGCCCCTGCTGTGCGCCGCAGAGGATGTCTACACCAACCACATCCATGCCGACGACCTGGCCCGCGCCTGCGTGCGGGCGCTGTGGCGCGGCCGGCCGCAGCGCATCTACCACGCCAGCGACGATACGCAGCTGCGCATGGGGGAGTATTTCGACTTTGCGGCCGATCTCTATGGCCTGCCGCGCCCCGCGCGCATCACGCGCGAGCAGGCACAGCGCGAGCTGCCGGCCAGCCTGCTGAGCTTCATGGGGGAGTCACGCCGCCTGCGCAACCAGCGCCTGAAGGCCGAGCTGGGCCTGCGCCTGCGCTACCCCACCGTGGAGCAGGGCCTGCGCGCGTGAATCAGCGCGGATGGATGCCGCCGTTGGTGTCGTAGCAGCGGAACACGTTGCAGTGCGAGATGGGCGCCGAAGGCGGCAGCGGCTGCGGCGGCACGGGGCGCCCGACGATCCACGGCCGGTTGATGGCGTTGGGCTGCAATGCGCGCGATTGCTGCAGCTGCTCATAGGCCTTGGGGCCCAGGCAGGCCATTTCCATTTGCTGCTGGGCGGCCTGGCTGCGCGGGCCCCAGGTGGCGGGATCGGGATTGGACTCGGCCAGGATGGTGTCCAGACGGCGGCGCGCCTGCAGGCAGGCAGGTGAGTCGCCGCTGTCGCGCTGTGCAGAGTTCTCGCGCTCGCGCCGGCTGCGTGCCTCGCGCTCCTGCTGCTGGGCGCGCGTGCGGCGCTCGGCCTCTTCGCGGGCCAGTTGCTGGTTCTTGCGCTCTATGGCGGCGGCGGACTGCGCGCGCTCGCGTTCCAGCTCTTCGGGGCTGGGGGCTTCCTGCACCTGCACGCGGTTTTCGCCGTCCTTGCAACTGCTGTTGGTGTAGGTGACGCGGCCGGTCTTGGCATCCGTGCAGCGGATGACCTGGGCCGAGGCCGGGCCTGCGATGAGCGCCGCCATCAGCGTTGCAAGCATCGGTACAAGCATCGGTACAAGCGCAGGGCGCTGGCAAAGGTCTTGGGTGCGGTGCATGGCGGTTTCCTTTCCCATCACAAGCGGCACAGGGATGTGGTGCATTGCCGATTATGGTGCGGAGCCCAGGGGGCTGGACATGCCGCCGGTCAGCCGTTCAACGCCAGTGGCGCGGATCCTGCGTGGGGTAGGGGTTGCCGCCGCCCTGGTTTTCGCGCTGCATGCGCTCGATGGCGCGTTGCTGCTGCTCGCGGTCACGCTGCTGCTGCTCCCGGTCGCGTTGCTGGCGTTCACGATCGCGTTGCTGCTGGCCCTGGTCGCGCTCGCGGTCCCGCTGCTGGCGCTCGGCTTCGCGGCGCTGCTGCTCCTGCATGCGTTCGCGCAACTGGCGGTCGCGGTCCTGTGCCTGGCGGTCACGGTCCCGGTCGCGCTCGCGCATTTCACGCTCGCGCTCCTGGCGGTCGCGCCAGGCGTCGCGGTTGCGCTCCTGCTGAATGCGCTCGCGCTCGTACTGCAGGCGATCACGCTCACGCTGCAGGCGCTGGCGCTCGTACCAGCCGTTATCGGGATAGGCGGGCTGCGTGGGATAGGAGGGGTAGATGACGCCGCCGCCAGAGGGGTAGCTGGGGTAGGTCGGATAGCTTGGGTAGCTGGGATAGCTGGGGTAGCCGGAGCCCATGTCCGAGTAGCCATCGGGCGGCACGGCGCAGGCGGTGACCAGGGCGGCGAGGCCAAGGCCGGCCAGCAGGCGCAGCATGCGCAGGGGGCGCAGGTCACGCTGCTGGTGTGGCTGCGCGGTGGGGGCGTTGGAACGGGGCATGGTATGGGGTCCGGGCAAAGGCGTGTTTCCTGTCTGGATCTCTTCCTATGACGTTTGACAGGCCGTATTGGTTGACCTGGGTCGTCCTTGCAAGGCAACAAGGGTGACAGCGAAACTTCTATTTTGATAGCAATTCGCCCATATTCTGTAGGTGTCGCAAGATGAATCGCGCAGGCGTGGTGCGCAAGCGCGCCTGGCGCCCCGGTCCCGGCAATGGCTTGCGGGCGCGGCTAGAATGACCTCTGTCTTTGGCGGTGCGCAGTCCGTGCGCCGCAAAGCAGCGTTCTCAGGGCGGGGCGAAATTCCCCACCGGCGGTATCTGGATCTGCCTTTCGGCATGTGTCCAGCAGCCCGCGAGCGCCCGGCAAGCCGCAAGGCCGGCCGGGGTCAGCAGATCTGGTGAGATGCCAGAGCCGACGGTCACAGTCCGGATGAAAGAGATCGCGCAGCACCTGCATGGCAGGCGCCATTCCCATGGTTGTCCCATGGGCTGCGCCGCGCCATGCGGCGCCATGGCGCGCGCCCTGATTCATTTGTCTCATCTTGAAAGAGCACCATGAATCAGACTCCTGTCTCCTTGAATTTCTCCGCACACGGCACGGCCTCGGGCACACCGTGGAGGGCCGTCGCGGGCCGCAGCCGCGTGGCCGTCATCTGCGCGAGCTGGCATACCGATGTCGTGCACCAGGCGCGCGACTCCATGGCGGCCGAGCTGCAGGCCCAGGGCGTGGCCGCGCAGAACATCAGCCACTTCAATGTGCCCGGCGCCTTCGAGATCCCGCTGCTGGCCAAGAAGCTGGCCGACACTGGCCGCTTTGACGCCATCATCGCCTGCGCTCTGGTGGTCAATGGCGGCATCTACCGTCATGAGTTCGTGTCCTCGGCCGTGATCGACGGGCTGATGCGCGTGCAGCTCGACACCGAGGTGCCGGTGTTCTCCGCCGTGCTCACGCCGCGCGACTTCCACGAGCACGGCGACCATGTGGAGTTCTTCCGCGCCCACTTCGTGAAGAAGGGCGTGGAGGTGGCCCATGCCTGCCTGGCGGCCCTGGACCAGCTGGCCCAGGTGCAGGCGCTGGGCCAGGCCCGCGCGGCCTGAGTTGCAAGCGTCGCCTGCGTCGCCGGTTGCGGCGCGCCACCCAGCACAGCTTTGGGTGGGGACGGATGCTCGTAAACACTGAGTTGGTGCCGAGTGTCGCGGCCCCGTCACGCGGCATTGCCAAGCCGCGATGACGGGAATAACGTGACGGCCTGTTTCAACTGAGGAGTGCGCGATGAAGATGTCCCGGAAGTTGTGTATTGCGGCCGTCGTGGCCGGCATGGGTGGCGTGGCCATGGCCCAGGAGCAGGTGATCCGCATCGGCCACATCGGCCCGGTGTCCGGACCCCAGGCCAATTTCGGCAAGGACAACGAAAACGGCGTACGCATGGCCATCGACGAGCTCAATGCCAAGGGCATGGAGATCGCCGGCAAGAAGGTCAAGTTCCAGCTGGTGGCCGAAGACGATGTGGCCGATCCCAAGCAGGGCACGGCCGCCGCGCAGAAGCTGTGCGACGACAAGGTCGCCGGCGCCGTGGCCTTCCTCAACTCGGGCGTGGCCATTCCCTCGTCCAAGGTCTTCCAGGACTGCGGCATTCCCATGATCACGGGCGCGGCCACCAACCCCGACCTGACCAAGCCCGGCTGGAACACCACCTACCGCGTGATCGCCAACGACAACGCCCTGGGCGCGGCGCTGGCCAAGTACGCGGCCGAAACGCTCAAGCTCAAGACCGTGGCCATCATCGATGACCGCACGGCCTACGGCCAGGGCCTGGCCAATGTGTTCAAGAAGGATGCGGAAAAGCTGGGCGTGAAGGTCGTGGCCTCGGAGTTCACGAACGACAAGGCCACGGACTTCATGGCCATCCTGACCTCCATCAAGGCCAAGAAGCCCGAGGGCATCTTCTACGGCGGCATGTACGGCCAGGCCGGCCCCATGCTGCGCCAGATGGCCCAGCTGGGCCTGAACGATGCCAAGTACTTCGGCGGCGATGGCCTGTGCGTGCCCGAGCTGGCCAAGGTGGCGGCCGGTGCCAAGCCGCTGGACAACGTGATCTGCGCCGATGGCGGCGCCTCGCTGGCCAAGATGCCCGGCGGCACGGAATGGAAAAAGCGCTACGACGCCAAGTACCCCGGCCAGTTCCAGGTCTACAGCCCGTACTTCTACGACGCCACCATGATGCTGGCCGACGCCATGAAGCGCGCCAACTCCTGGGACCCCAAGGTCTACATTCCCTTCCTGCAAAAGGCCGACTACTCGGGCGTGACCTCGAAGATCGCCTTCGAGAAGAACGGCGAGATGAAGAACCCCTCGTACACGCTGAGCGTGTTCAAGAACGGCCAGAAGACAGCCCTCGACTGAGCGAGCGTCCTTCCTTCGTTTTCATGCCCGCCCCGTGCGGGCTTTTTTTCGTGCGCCGTCCATGATCCTCAGGCCGGCGCCGGCGCATCGACCACGCCCGGCAACCGGGCCAGATAGGCCTGCAAGGCAGCGATGGCCTGGCGAACCTTGGCGGGCTGGGCCTGGCGCTGCGGGGTGACGGCCCAGATGTCCAGGCCGCCGAAGTCCCAGTCGGGCAGCAGGCGCACCAGGCGGCCTTCGGCCACCGTGTCGGCCACGTCCATGCTGCCCAGCAGGGCCAGGCCCAGGCCGGCCTCGCACATCTGCTGGATGGACAGCTGGTTGTTGCTGGCCACATGCGGCAGCACCTGCAGGCTGTAGGTCTCGCCCGTGTCAGGGTGGCGCGCCTCGGCACGCAGGGCCTGGCCCTGGCCCTCGCGCGCCAGGCCCAGCCAGCGCATGCTGGCCAGCGGTGCCGGGTGGCGCCAGGCCGCGCTGCCACCCTGGGCCTGTATCCATGCGGGCGAGGCGCACAGCCAGTTGCGCATGGCGCCCAGGCGCCGGGCGGCCCAGCCGGAATCGGCCAGCCGGCCGAAGCGCAAGGCCAGGTCGATGCGGCTTTGTATGAGGTCGATGGGCGCGTCGTCCACATCCAGGTGCAGGCGCAGTGCGGGGTGCCGGGCCAGCCAGTGGCCCAGGGCCGGCGCGATGTGGCGGGCAAAGCCCACGGTGGCTGACAGGCGCAGCTCGCCGCCGGGCTCGTCGCGCGCGGCCGCCAGCTCGGCCCGCGCCTGGCTGGCGGCCTGGGCCATGGCGGCGCACTGCTGGTAGTAGCGCTCGCCCGTGTCGGTCAGCGCGATCTGCCGGGTGGAGCGGTGCAGCAGGGTGACGCCGCCATCGCGTTCGAGCTGGCGCACCTGCTGGCTCACGGCCGAGGGGCTCATGCCCAGGGCACGCGCGGCGGCGCTCATGGAGCCGTGCTGCACCACGGCGGCGAAAACGGCCATGCGTTTGTAGTCATCCATGGGCTGTATTGTGAAGCTGCACTTCAAGGTCTTGGTAAAAATTGCCGTCTACCGCACGCATTGTGAACGGCGTAATCTCAATGCCATCGTGAACAGGCGCCCTGGCGCCATAAAGGACCGAAGATGAAAGTGGCATTGATTGGCGCAACCGGTTTTGTGGGTTCGGCGGTATTGAAGGAGCTGCTGCAGCGCGGCCATGAGGTCGTGGCCCTGGTGCGCGACCCCGCCAAGCTGGCGGCCCAGCCGCGGCTGCAGGCCGTGCAGGCCGATGTACTGGACGCCGCCGCCGTGCAGCGCGCCGTGGCGGGCGCGGACGCCGTGGTCAGCGCCTACAACGCGGGCTGGGGCAATCCCGACATCTATGAGGACTTCATGCGCGGCTCGCGCGCCATCGTGGCGGGCACCAAGGCGGCCGGCATCAAGCGCTACCTGGTGGTCGGCGGCGCAGGCAGCCTCTACATCGCACCCGGCAAGCAACTGGTGGACACGCCCGAGTTCCCGGCCGCCATCAAGCCCGGCGCCTCGGCTGCCCGCGATGCCCTCAACGATCTGCAAAAGGAGCAGGGCCTGGACTGGACGATGCTGAGCCCGCCCATTGCCCTGCACCTGGGCGACCATGGCGAACGCACAGGCCAGTACCGCACGGGCAAGGATGAGCCGCTGATGCAGGCCGATGGCCAGCCCGGCACGATTTCGGCAGCGGACCTGGCCGTGGCCCTGGTCGACGCGCTGGACAAGGGCCTGCACCTGCGCCAGCGTTTCACCGTCGCTTACTGAACACCTGCGCCAGTCCACTGGTGCCGCAGCGGTCTCCATGGCATGCTGGTGTCCGTCATGAACAGGCAGGAGCACAGCCATGATCGACCACACGGGAATCCTCGTATCGGACTTCGAGCGCAGCAAGGATTTCTATGCACGCGCCCTGGCGCCGCTGGGCTATGAAATCCTCATGGAGCTTTCTGCCGAAGTCACGGGCCATACGGACACTGCGGGCTTCGGCGAGCCGCCCAAGCCCGACTTCTGGATCAGCGGGGGCACGCCCAACCAGCCGCCCATCCATGTGGCCTTCCGCGTGGACAACCGCCACATGGTCGATGACTTCCATGCTGCGGCCCTGGCGGCAGGCGGGCGCTGCAACGGCGAGCCCGGCCTGCGACCGCACTACCACGACGACTATTACGCGGCCTTCGTGCTCGACCCCGACGGCCACAACATCGAGGCGGTCTGCCACCTCCCGCCCGCCTGAGTCCCCCTGGCGGCACTGGGGCCTGCGCGGCAGCTGACATCAGGCGGTCGCATGGCGCAGCACAATATTGCGCTGCAATAAAAAAGGCCCCACGTTCCCCATGCCCCCTTCCGTTTCCGCTGCGGCCGGCTCCGTTTCCGCGTCATCCACACCCACGGCCGCCCAGGCGTGGCTCAGCGTGATCGCGCTGGCGCTGGGCGCCTTCGTCTTCAATACCACCGAGTTCGTGCCCGTGGGCCTGCTCAGCAGCATTGGCGCGAGCTTTGGCATGCCCACCGAGCAGGTCGGGCTGATGCTGACCATCTATGCCTGGATCGTGGCCCTGGCCTCGCTGCCCTTCATGCTGCTCACGCGCAATGTGGAGCGGCGCAAGCTGCTGATGGGCGTGTTCGCGCTGTTCGTGGCCAGCCATGTGCTGTCGGGCGTGGCCTGGAGCTTTGCCTCGCTCATGGTCAGCCGCATCGGCATTGCGCTGTCGCACGCGGTGTTCTGGTCCATCACCGCCTCGCTGGCCGTGCGCGTGGCGCCGCCGGGCAGGAAGGCCGTGGCGCTGAGCCTGCTGGCCACCGGCACCTCCATGGCCATGGTGCTGGGCATTCCGCTGGGCCGCATCGTGGGCGAATGGCTGGGCTGGCGCACGACGTTCCTGGCCGTGGGCGGGGTGGCCGCCATCGTCATGGTGGCCCTGGCCCGGCTGCTGCCGCGCCTGCCCAGCGAGAACGCGGGCAACCTGGCCAGCGTGCCCATGCTGCTGCGCCGCCCGGCGCTGCTGTCCATCTACATCCTGCTGGTGGTCGTGATCACCGGGCAGTTCACGGCCTACAGCTATATCGAGCCCTTCGTGCAGGACATCGCGGGCTTCGAGGGCAAGGTGACCACGGCCGTGCTGCTGCTGTACGGCGGCATGGGCATCGTGGGCAGCGTGATGTTCAGCTGGTGGGGCCTGCGCCATCCGCGCGGCTTTCTGCTGGCCGCCATTGGCGTGCTGTCGGCCAGCCTGCTGATGCTGGTGCCGGCCTCGGGCCATGAGGCATCGCTCTACGTGATGAGTTCGGTCTGGGGTGTCGCCATGATCTGCTTCGCCCTGGCCATGCAGTCCCAGGTGCTCAAGCTGGCGGCCGACGCCACCGACGTGGGCATGTCCATGTTCTCGGGCATCTTCAACATCGGCATTGGCGGCGGTGCGCTGCTGGGCAGCCAGGTCAGCATGCACGCGGGCATGCAGAACATCGGCTGGATCGGCGGCGGCCTGGTGGCGCTGGGCCTGGCCTGGTGCATCTGGGCCTTTGTGCGCTGGTCGGCCGGCTTCCAGGCCGCGCACTGAAGCAGGTCAGTCGCCGGGTGACCGCATGGCCTGGGCGTAGCGTTGCGGCGCCAGGCGTGACACCAGCACGCAGACCACGAGCACGGCGGCCATCTGGGCCAGCCAGCCGGCGCCGAATCCGCCCGTGAACTGATGCAGCCGGGCAATCACATAGGGCGCCAGCGCCGCAATCAGAAAGCCGCCGCCCTGCATCAAGGCATTGAGCGCACCGGCCTGCGTGGGGTGGGGAAGATGGTCCAGCGCCACCACCATCATCAGCGCGAAGCAGCCACCCAGGCCGATGCCGAGGATGACGATGTTGAGCAGCGGCGCCGCATCGGGCCACCAGGCCAGCGCGGCCAGGCCGATGATCTGGCACAGCAGCGTGAACCCCAGCCATGGCCGCCGGTCGGCATGGCGCGAAGCCAGCACGGGCAGTCCCAGCGCGGCGCTGGCCTGGGCCACCGACAGCAGGGCCACCAGGCCGCCGCTTTGCGCGGGGCTCCAGCCGTGCGTCTGGTAGAAAGGCGCAAGCCAGGCCACCATGGCCGCATAGCCGCCGTTGATGAGGCCGAAGCAGGCCATCAGCAGCCAGGTGCGCGGGCGCTGGCGCAGCCAGCCGGTGTCTTGCGAGGCCTGGGTCGCCATGGGCGCCGGACCGGGCAATGTGCTCAGCGCATGCCGCGCCAACACCAAGGCCAGCAGGGCGGGCGCAGTCCAGAGCGCCAGCGCAAAGCGCCAGTCCAGCCCCCATTGCACGGCCAGCGGCGAAATCTGGGCACCGAGCGCCCCGCCGCCCATGAGCGCGGCCGAGTACAACCCCATCATCTGGGCCATGCGTGCGGGCGACTGGCGCTTGATCAGGCCCGGCAGCACGCCTTGCACCAGGGCCACGCCAGCGCCGCACAGCGCGGCCGTGGCCAGCAGGGTGGCCGCACTGGAGCCCGCCACGCGCAGCGCGCAGCCCAGCGCAATCACCGCCAAGGACCCGATCACGGCGCGGCGCGGACCCAGGCGCCGCAGCGCGGCCGGGGCCAGCCAGGCGCCTACGCCCATCAACGCCATGGGCAGCAGCGTCAGCCAGGACAGCGTGGACAGATCCATGCCGGTGGCGGACTGTATCTGCGGGCCCAGCGGGCCGATGGCCGTGAGAAACGGGCGCAGGTTCAGCGTGACCAGGACCACGGTGGCCAGCCACAGCGCCGTTGGAATGGCGTGCGCTGCGGCAGGCGCCTCGGTGCGTGCAGGCGCAATGGACGACATGGCTTCAGGCCCAGGGGGCGTTGCCATACAGCTGGGCCGCCGTGATGCCCGTGTCCAGCCGCGTCAGGGGCAGCGGTGGCGGCTGCAGCGGCATGCGCAGCCGCTGGTAGGCGCCTTCGCTGGACAGGCCGTAAGGCTGGGCGTCCGCGTTGTCGAAGGCGAAGAAAACCTGCTCGGCCCCGGCCATCACCAGCGCCGCCAGGCACATGGGGCAAGGGTGGCCGCTGGCGTAGATGGTGCAGCCAGCCAGGCTGGGGTTGGCCTGGGCGCGCGTGCCTGCGCGCAGCGCCTGCATTTCGGCATGGGCGCTGGGGTCATGGCTTTGCACGATCTCGTTGACGCCGGTGGACAGGATCTGCCCCTCGCGCGCGAGCAGGGCGCCGAAGGGCCGGCCGCCCCGCAGGCGGTTGTCGTGCGCCAACTGCACGGCATGGCGCAGCAGGCGGATGTGTTCTTGTTCTTGCATGGGGATGGCTGGGCAATCGGGAGCTGAGGCCGCAGTCTAGGACGGGGGCCATCAATTGGAAAATTAAATGATCAAATGCCGGGCAGTGACAAAGCCACTGAAATCCGCCCACGCCCCATGCAACCCTCTTCCATAGACCCCACCCTGCTGCGCAGCTTCTGCGCCGTGGCCGAAACCGGCAGCTTCACGCGCGCGGCGCAGGGCGTGCACCTGACCCAGTCCACGGTCAGCCAGCAGATCCGCAGGCTGGAGGAGCAAATGGGCTGCACGCTGCTGGACCGCAGCGGGCGCCATGTGGAATGCACGCTGGAAGGAGAGCGCCTCCTGGCCTATGCGCAACGCATCCTGGCCCTCATGGACGAGGCCGTGGAGCAGTTGGCCGGCGCCACCGAAGCCGTGCTGCGCATCGGCGTACCAGAGGACTTTGCCGGCCATGCCTTGATGCCCGCCTTGGGCGCGCTGGCGCGCAGCCAGCCGCAGTTGCGCCTGGAGCTGACCAGCGGGTTGTCGCAGGCGATATGGCAGCAACTGCAGGCCGGCGAGCTGGACCTGGCCATCGTCAAGCAGCGCAGCGGTAGCACGCCCGGCATGGCGCGCTGGCCCGAACCGCTGGCCTGGATAGACAGTGCGCGGCATCCCTGCCACGGGTTGGATCCCTTGCCCCTGGTGGTATTTCCGCAGGGCGGCCTGTACCGCAGCGAGATGACGCATGCGCTGGATGCCGCCGGCCGGCGCTGGCGCCTGGCCTATGTGAGCGCCAGCCTGGCCAGCCTGGAAGCCGCCGTGGAGCAGGGCCTGGGCATCAGCCTGCTGCCGCGCCGGCTGGTCGGGCCCGGCCACCGCCTGCTCGACGGCATGGCCGGCTTCGCCCCCGTGCCTGATGTGGAGGTGGCACTGCATGTGCGCGCCCCGTTGTCGGCGCCGGGGCGGCGCCTGGCCGAGCGCCTGAGCGAGGTGTGCGAGGCGTTGCTGTCGCCTGCCGCTGGCGAAGCCTGAAAAAATCCCCGCCGTGGCGGGGATGGTCAGTGGGTGACGCGCAGGCTCAATCCATCGTCAGGTTCTGCTTTTGCACCACGTCCTTGTAGACCGCCAGTTCGGCCTTGATCTCTTCAAAGAAATGCTCGGGCGTGTCGGCCACGATCAGCGAGCCGGTTTCCTCGATGCGCTTCTTGATGGCCGGGTCCTGCAGCACCTTGCGCGTGGCGGCGTTGACCTTGTCCACGATGTCGCGCGGCAGGTTCTTGGGGCCGACGATGCCGTAGTAGGCCATGCGGTTGACGGGGGCCAGGCCCACTTCCTTGAAGGTGGGCACATCGGGCAGCGCTGCCAGGCGCTGGGGCGCGGCCACCACGATGGGCACCAGGCGCTTTTCCTTGACGAAGCCCAGGGCTGAGGGCAGGTTGTCGAAGATCAGCGGAACCTGGCCGGCCACGGCGTCGTTCAGCGCGGGGCCGCTGCCACGGTAGGGCACGTGGGTGATGTCGGTGCCAGTGGACAGCTTGAACATCTCCATCATCAGATGGGTGATGCTGCCGTTGCCGGGCGAGGCGTAGGAGTACTTGCCGGGGTTCTTCTTCACCTCGGCCAGGAACTCCTGGTAGTTCTTGCCCGCGAACTTGGGGTTGGCCGCAATGATGTTGGGCGTGGCTGCGATGTTCACGATGGGCGTGAAGTCGGTCAGCACGTTGTACGGGATCTTGGGGTTGATCGCCGGGTTGGTGGCCGTGGTGGACACGGTGGCGATGCCCAGGCTGTAGCCATCGGGCTGGGAGCGCGCCGTCTCGGCCGCGCCGATGCTGCCGCCGCCGCCGCCCTTGTTCTCGACCACCACGGGCTGGCCCAGGGCGCGGCCCAGCGGCTCGGCCACGATGCGCGCGATCAGGTCGGTGGTGCCGCCGGCCGCGAAGGGCACGAGCAGCTTGATGGGCTTGGTGGGGTAGCCCTGGGCATGGGCTGCGCCCGAAAGCGCGAGGGCGCCGAGGATGCCGGCGAGCGCGATGCGGGAGGTGTGAGTCATGGTGTTGTCTCCTTGAATGGATGTTGTGGACGTTTGTTGTGAGGCACCGACGGGTGGGAGGGCGTGATTCTTTAGGACATTCGTATGGCGGTGCTTGGGCTGAGAAATGTGGAGGAGGTGTTGCGCGGCGCTGGCGATCAGACCACGCCGCGCGAGCGCAGCGCCTGGATGGCCATGGGCGCAATGCCCAGCTCGCCCAGCACTTCATCGGTGTGCTGGCCTAGGGAGGGCGGTGCGCTGCGCAGCACGGGCGGGGTATCGCTCAGGCGCATGGGGCTGGCCACGCCGGCGATGCGCGAGATGCCGTCGCCGGCCTCGCGCGGCAGCTCGACGCGTATGCCGCGTGCGCGCACCTGCGGGTCGTCGAAGGCCTGGGCGATGGTGTTGATGGGGCCGCAGGGCACGGCCTTGTCTTCCAGCAGCGCAATCCATTCGGCCGTGCCGCGTGTCTTCATGAGGGGCACCATCCGCTCCAGCAGCGCCTGGCGGTTGCGCACACGGGCGGTGTTGGTGGCAAAGCGCTCGTCCTGCGCCCAGCCGGCTTCGCCGACGGCGGCGCAAAAGCGCGCGAACTGCCCGTCATTGCCAATGGCCAGCAGCACGTTGCCGTTAGCCGTGGCGAAGTCCTGGTAGGGCGCCAGGCTGGGGTGGATGTTGCCGGCACGGCCGGGCGATTCGCCCGTGGCCAGAAAGCCGGCGGCCTGGTTGCCCAGCACGGCCATGCCCACGTCCAGCAGGGCCATGTCGATGTGCTGGCCCCGGCCCGAGGCCTGGCGCGCATGCAGCGCGGCCAGGATGGCATTGCTGGCATACAGGCCCGTGAAGACGTCGATCACGGCCACGCCCACCTTGAGCGGGCCGCCTCCGGGCGCCTCGTCGGCATGGCCGGTGATGCTCATCAGCCCGCACATGGCCTGCACCATGAGGTCGTAGCCCGCGCGCTCGGCATACGGGCCGGTCTGGCCGAAACCCGTGACCGAGCAATAGATCAGGCGCGGGTTGAGCGCCTTGAGGCTTTCGTAGTCCAGCCCGTACTGCGCCAGGCCACCGACCTTGAAGTTCTCCACCAGCACGTCGGCCCCGGCCGCCATCTGGCGAATCAGCTGCTGCCCATCGGGGGTGGACATGTCGATGGTGACCGAGCGCTTGTTGCGATTGCAGGCCGTGAAATAGCTGGCCTCCTGCGTGGCCTGGCCATCGTCGCGCGCCAGGAACGGAGGCCCCCAGTGGCGCGTGTCATCGCCGGCCACGGGCCGCTCGACCTTGATCACGTCGGCGCCCAGGTCGGCCAGCGTCTGCGTGCACCAGGGCCCGGCCAGCACGCGGGAAAGATCAAGCACCTTGATGCCGGCCAATGCGGCCGGCGCGGAGGATGTGGAGGACATGAGAGGGAAGAAATATGAGCGCGCCCGATGCCGCTGGTAGTTCAGCTCAGGGCTTGAGCTTCCATCACCCATAGCGTGTGACACGGGCGTGGAACAGGCCAGGGACGCCGAGCAAGAGCCGCCTCGCGTCGAGGGCGTCGTCCCCCTCCGCGAAGCGAGAAGGGGGAAGGCGCGAAGCGCCTCAGGGGGTCAGTTGGCAAAAGCTGCGATGCCAGTCTGAGCCCGGCCCAGGATCAGCGCATGCACATCGTGCGTGCCTTCGTAGGTGTTGACCACTTCCAGGTTGACCAGGTGGCGGGCCACGCCGAACTCGTCGCTGATGCCGTTGCCACCCATCATGTCGCGCGCCATGCGGGCAATGTCCAGCGACTTGCCGCAGTTGTTGCGCTTGATCAGCGAGGTGATCTCGATCACGTTCTGGTGCTCGTCCTTCATGCGGCCCACGCGCAGCGCGGCCTGCAGGCCCAGGGTGATCTCGGTCTGCATGTCGGCCAGCTTCTTCTGGATGAGCTGGTTGGCGGCCAGGGGGCGGCCGAACTGCTTGCGGTCCAGCGTGTACTGGCGCGCCGTGTGCCAGCAGAACTCGGCTGCGCCCAGGGCGCCCCAGGCGATGCCGAAGCGTGCGCTGTTCAGGCAGGTGAAGGGGCCCTTGAGGCCGCGCACCTCGGGGAAGGCGTTTTCCTCGGGAACGAAGACATCGTCCATCACGATCTCGCCCGTGATGGAGGCGCGCAGGCCCACCTTGCCGTGGATGGCCGGGGCCGACAGGCCCTTCATGCCCTTGTCCAGGATGAAGCCGCGGATCTCGCCCACATGGCCGTCCTCGGTCACTTCCTTGGCCCAGACCACGAACACGTCGGCCACGGGGCTGTTGGTGATCCACATCTTGTTGCCCTTGAGGCGGTAGCCGCCGTCCACCTTGTAGGCGCGGCTGGACATGCTGCCGGGGTCGGAGCCGTGGTCGGGCTCGGTCAGGCCGAAGCAGCCGATGAACTCGCCGCTGGCCAGCTTGGGCAGGTACTTGTTCTTCTGGTCTTCGGTGCCGAATTCATTGATGGGCACCATCACCAGCGAGCTTTGCACGCTGGCCATGGAGCGGTAGCCCGAGTCCACGCGCTCGATCTCGCGCGCCACCAGGCCGTAGCTGACATAGTTCAGGCCGGCGCCGCCGTACTGCGTGGGGATGGTGGGGCCCAGCAGGCCAAGCTCGCCCATCTCGCGGAAGATGCTAACGTCGGTCTTTTCGTGGCGGAACATCTCCAGCACGCGGGGGGCCAGCTTCTCCTGGCAGTAGGCATGGGCCGCGTCGCGGATCATGCGCTCGTCTTCGCTCAGTTGCTGGTCGAGCTGGAAGGGGTCATCCCATTGGAAGCTGTTGCGGGCCATGGCGTGGTTTCTCCAAAAAACAAAGAGGTCAAGGGCGGGTCGCTGCCATATGCCAAAGCCGGGCAGGCTGTGGCCATGGAGCGTTGTTGCGACGCATCTTAGAAGCGGGCCTGCGCGTGGCGCAAACGATGTTTGTTCATCCATGAATGCGTAAAACGCATGTATGAATGGGTTGTTGCGGGTTATTCCCTATGATGTGAGGCTCTGAAGTGCATTGAATTCATGAGATATGCGTAGAGCCCTGCCATCCACCCAAGCCCTTGCCTGCTTCGAGTCGGCCGCCCGGCACATCAGCTACACGCGTGCGGCGCAGGAACTGTCGCTCACGCAAAGCGCGGTATCGCGCCAGATCATTGCGCTGGAGGAGTTCCTGGGCGTGCAGCTGTTCCGGCGCACGCGCCACGGCGTGCTGCTGACGGAGGCGGGCACGCAGTACGCCCAGCAGGTCTCGCGCTGGCTGCACGGCCTGGAGCGCGACACGCTGGATATCATGGCCCACCAGGGCGAAGGCGGCCCGCTCAATCTGGCGGCCGTGCCCACCTTCGCCACGCGCTGGCTGCTGCCGCGCCTGCCCCAGCTGGCGCGCGAGCATCCCGAGGTCACGGTGCACATCGACGTGCAGACGCGGCCCTTCCTTTTCGCCGATACCGTGTTCGACGCCGCGCTCTATGCAGGCACGCCCGAGCAGGTGGCGCGCTGGCCCGGTGTGCAGGCGCAATGGCTGATGGACGAAGAGGTGGTGCCCGTGTGCAGCCCGCAACTGCTGGCCACGGCCCAGGCGCGCGAGCCGGGCCGCGCCTGGCTGCCCGTGGGCGCGGACATCGTGGCCCGGATGCCGCTGCTGCAGCAAAGCACGCGGCCCTACGGCTGGCAGCAGTGGTTCGATGCCATGGGCGTGGCCGCGCCGCGCGCGCTGGACGGCATGCGGCTGGAGCTGTTCTCCATGCTGGCCGTGGCGGCCAGCCAGGGCCTGGGCGTGGCGCTGATGCCACCCATGCTGATCGAGCAGGAACTGGCGCGCGGTGACCTCATCATTGCCTGCCCGCAGCCGCTGCGCGGCAACCGTGCCTACTACCTGGTCACGCCGGCCCTGGCGCCCGATGCGCAGCCCGCGCCCGCCCTGCGCGTGTTCTCTTCATGGCTGCAGCAGCGCGCCAGGGAGCACCGGCCTGCCTGAAAATTAAGCAGGCTTCGGATTGTTCAACGATGACAGTCACTTAACTGACTTATCCTTGCTGCTGGTGGCGCTTGTCCACAGGCTTGTGGGGGTGTCTCTGGGGAAAACCCGCAATCGCGCTCAAAACCAGGGCAGCACGGCCAGGCACAGCGGCATGACCACGGCCGTGGCCACGCCGTTCAGGCCCATGGCCAGGGCCGAGAAGGCGCCCATGGTCGGATTCACCTGCAGCGCGCGTGCCGTGCCAATGGCGTGGGCCGTAAGTCCCAGGGCAAAACCCTGCACGGCCGGGTCATCGCTGCGCACCAGGCGGATCAGCAGCGGCGCCATCATCGTGCCCGCAATGCCGGTGATGGCCACGGCCACGGCCGCCAGCGAGGCCGGCCCGCCAAAGCGCTCGGCCATGGGCAGGGCGATGGGAATGGTGGCCGACTTGGGTGCCAGCGCCACCAGCGTCTGCACCGTCGCTCCCAGGCTCCAGCCGATCAGCAGTGCCGACAGCAACGCCACCACGCAGCCCACGGCCAGCGCCACGCTGATGGGCAGCCACAGCGCGCGGATGCGCTCGCGCTGGGCGTACAGCGGAATTGCCAGCGCGACGGTGGCCGGGCCGATCAGCAGCCCCAGCAGCGAGACGCCGCTGCGGTAGCTGGCATAGGAGGTGCCCGTGGCCAGCAGCACGCCCACGATGACGACGACGGCCGTGAACACGGGAATCAGGAGCGGATGGTTGCCGCTTCGGCGGTACAGCGCCATGGCCGCCAGGTAGACGGCCATGGTCAGCACCAGCCAGGGCAGATGGGCGGTGGAGGCATTGCCGTACAGCGACTCCCAGGCGCTTTGCCAATGGGTGGTGAGCGTGCTCATGCCTTGTCTCCCCGGCTGGCGGCCGCTTCGCGGGCGCGCTGGCGCTCCAGGCACCAGCGGAAGGTGAAGGCCGTGGCCAGGAAGGTAATGGCCGCACCCGCCACGCAGGCGATCACGAAGGGCTGCCATTCGCGCGACAGCCGGTCGAACTCCAGCATCACGCCTGCAATGACGGGAATGAACAGCAGCATCATGTTTTGCAGCAGCACGCCGGCGGCCTTCTCCAGCGACTCGGGCAGGCGGCCGTGCAGCAACAGCGCCGCCAGCAGCAGCAGCGTGCCCACGAGCGCGCCCGGAAGCGGCAGCCCCGTGAGCTGGACGATGGCCTCCCCCAGCAACTGGAAGGCGAACAAGGCGGTGATGGCATACAGCATGAAAACCTGAATTCCTGGGTCAGATGGGTGAGGGAGCGGCCAATGGCGCGGGGGCGGCAAGAGCGTGGAGCGCCCGTTGTCGGGCCGGGGCCTGGCCCTGGCGCCTGTGGGACGCCGCCGCAAAGCGTGCAATCATCGCCCACAACTCGAAAAAAGGTGCGGCCACCGATTGCGCGGCTTCCCGGCCAGGGCTATGTTTGCATCCGTGCCCCCGAGAGTCCTGGGGCATGAGACTTTGAATTGCGAAGGAGTAGCGATGGCCGAAACCACATATCACGCACCCGTGTACGAGCCGACGGTGGATGAACTCGAAGTGCTCAAGAAGCTGGAGATGGGCGAGCCCGTGTCGCTGGAAAGCGCGGCGCGCGAGCATCTGTCCAAGAGGCTGCGCGAGCGTGGACTGGTCGAAGTGGACAGCAGCCATCAATGGCACATCACGGCAGCAGGGCGCGCGCAGATCCGCCGCACGGATGCCTGAGGCGAGGTGTGTCAGGCGCCTTCCGAATCGAGGGTTTTCCCTTGGATCTGGAGGTTGCCTGATTTGCAGGCAGCTTAGCCTGCGGCCAGTGAATGCAAGCACTTGGACGCCTCGTTCACTTGCTGTTCACTGATTATCCACAGGGTTGTTCAATGGATCTGTGGAGAAAGAAAGCCACCTCAGGGTGGCTTTTTTCATTGGCTTTCACAGGCCCAGGCCGTGGGCGCACCGGGCTGGTGCCCGCGCTGGGAAAGGGCTGCATGACGGTGGTGCAAGTGCCGCTTTTCAGAGGGAAAGTGCTGAATTTGACGCAGGGCTGCAGCTCTGCCTGCGGGCTGGGATGGTGCTGCTTCAAGCAGGCTTCAGCATGGGCCAAGGTCCAGGCCTGGCAGGCCTTGAGAGGCGGTTGATGCCAAAGTTGTGCACAGGTTGGGCCCTATGCGGCGAAAAGCGCGCAGGCGTCATCCCGCCCAAGGCATGAGGACGCAGGATCGGTGCAGGCTGGAGGGCCTTGAAATGCAGTGCAGCCGTTGAACACGGCTGGATGCAAAGGGGCTTGAGGTTTGTGCGGACGCTGTGAAGACAGCGGCCGGAAAAGAAATAGCCGAAAAAGCAGGGGACTGCTTTTTCGGCTACGTAATCTCTGGTGCCCGGGGCCGGAATCGAACCGGCACGCCTTGCGGCGGGGGATTTTGAGTCCCCTGCGTCTACCAATTTCACCACCCGGGCTACTTAGCGCAGGGGCGAATTATGGCACAGTGTGAGGCTATGAAAATTTATCCGACCATCGAAGACGCCATCGGCCGCACGCCCCTGGTGGCATTGCAGCGCATCGGTGCGCAGTCTCGCCAGGAACGTGGCAACGTGGTGCTGGGCAAGCTGGAAGGCAACAACCCGGCCGGTTCGGTCAAGGACAGGCCGGCCCTGTCGATGATCCGCCGCGCCGAAGAGCGCGGCGACATCAAGCCCGGCGACACGCTGATCGAGGCCACCTCGGGCAATACCGGCATTGCGCTGGCCATGGCCGCCACGATCAAGGGCTACCGGATGGTGCTGATCATGCCCGAGGACCTGTCCATCGAGCGTGCCCAGACGATGAAGGCCTATGGCGCCGAGCTGATCCTCACGCCCAAGAGCGGCGGCATGGAATATGCACGCGACCTGGCCGACCAGATGGTGGCCCAGGGCAAGGGCGTGGTGCTCGACCAGTTCGGCAACCCCGACAACCCGCGCATCCACTACGAGACCACCGGTCCCGAGCTGTGGGAGCAGACCGGCGGCGAGATCACGCATTTCGTGAGCGCCATGGGCACCACGGGCACGATCACCGGCGTGGCGAAGTTTCTCAAGGAAAAGAACCCGGCCATCCGCATCGTGGGCGCCCAGCCGGCCGAGGGCTCGCGCATCCCCGGCATCCGCAAGTGGCCCGAGGAGTACATGCCCAAGATCTACGACGCCTCGCTGATCGACGAGACCGTGCTCGTGGGCCAGGACGATGCCGAGGACATGGCGCGCCGCCTGGCGCGCGAGGAAGGCATCTTTGCCGGCATCTCGGCGGCGGGCGCCTGCTGGGTGGCCCAGCAGATTGCCGAGCGCGAGAACAACGCCACCATCGTCTTCGTGGTCTGCGACCGCGGCGACCGCTATCTGTCCACGGGCGTCTTCCCCGCCTGACACAGCGACAGGCCCGCCACCTGGCGGGCCTTCTTGCTTGCATAGAGCCAGGACAGCAAAAAACCAGGAACAGCCCCATGCACTATGAAACCCGCTATTGCACGCACTGCGCAACGCCCCTGCAGTGGGTGATCCAGGCCGAGGACGGCGGCGATGTATCGCGCCTGCGCTGCCCCGAGTGCGGCTGGACGCACTGGAACAATCCCACGCCGGTGCTGGCCGCCATCGTGGAGCTGGACGGCAAGGTGCTGCTGGCGCGCAATGCGGCCTGGCCCGAGAAGGTCTTCGGCCTGATCACGGGCTTCATGGAAGCCGGCGAGTCGCCCGAGGAGGGCGTGGCACGCGAGGTGGCGGAGGAAACCGGCCTGCAGGCCGAGTCGCTGGAGCTGATCAGCGTGCATGAGTTCCTGCGCATGAACCAGGTGATCATCGCCTTCCATGTGCGCGCCAGCGGCCAGGTGCGGCTGTCGCCCGAGCTGCTCGAGTACCGCCTGCTGGAGCCCGAGAAAGTCCAGGCCTGGCCTTCGGGCACGGGCATGGCGCTGGCCAAGTGGCTGCGCAGCCAGGGGCATGATCCTGTGATCCGTGACTTCTGGAAGCGTGCCGAGCAGGCCCAGGAGGCTGAAGCGAGTCGCGCCGATCAAGACACTGCTGCTGGCCTCAGCCGCGATGCCGCCTAGAATCCCAGGCTCAAGAGGTGCATCCGATGGAAATTCACAAGGAAATCGACACGCGCGGGCTCAACTGCCCGCTGCCCATTCTCAAGGCCAAGAAGGCGCTGGCCGAACTGGACAGCGGCCAGCTGCTCAAGGTGGTGGCCACCGACACGGGCTCGCTGCGCGACTTCCAGGCCTTTGCCAAGCAGACCGGCAATGAACTGGTGGAGCAGCAGACCGTGGGTGCGGAGTTCATCCATATCCTGCGCCGACGCTGAGCGGCTGCACGCGGTTCGCTCCAAAGAAAAAGGCCTGCTTTCGCAGGCCTTTTGCATGGGGCAGGGGCGGCTCTGAGGCCCGGCCTCAGATGCTCAGGCCCTGCAGGTATTCGCGGAAGCTCGCGCCCACATCCTCGTGCTGCAGCGCCAGTTCCACCGTGGCCTGCAAAAAGCCTTCCTTGCTGCCGCAGTCGTAGCGCTTGCCCTGGTACTGGAAGGCGTAGACGGCTTCATGGGCCATCAGGCGTTCGATGGCGTCCGTCAGCTGGATCTCGCCGCCCACGCCCTTGGGCTGGTTGCGGATCTCCTCGAAGATGGCCGGTGTCAGCACGTAGCGGCCAGCCACGCCCATGCGCGAGGGGGCCTTCTCGGGCGCGGGCTTTTCCACGATCTTCTCGATGCGCATCAGCGAACCGCCGGCCGGCTCGCCAGCCACGATGCCGTAGCGCTTGGTCTGCTCCAGCGGCACTTCCTGCACGGCCAGCAGGGAGCGGCCCTGCTTGTGGAAGGCCGATGTCATCTGCGCCATCACGCCGGGGCCGCCAGGCTCGCCCACCATCAGGTCGTCGGCCAGCAGCACGGCAAAGGGCTCGTTGCCCACCAGCGGCTCGGCGCACAGCACGGCATGGCCCAGGCCCAGCGAGCGCGGCTGGCGCACGAACAGGCAGTTCATGTCGGCCGGGCTGATGCTGCGCACCAGCTCCAGCATGGCCTGCTTGCCGGCGTTCTCCAGTTCGTTTTCCAGCTCGTAGGCGGTGTCGAAATGGTCCTCGATGGCGCGCTTGCTGCGGCCGGTGACGAAGATCATGTCGCGGATGCCGGCCTCGTAGGCCTCTTCCACGGCGTACTGGATCAGCGGCTTGTCCACCACGGGCAGCATCTCCTTGGGAGAGGCCTTGGTGGCGGGCAGAAAGCGCGTGCCGAGCCCGGCAACGGGAAACACGGCTTTGCGGACACGGGTCTGATTACTCATGAAAATCTTGGGATTCAGGTGATGGAAAAAGCGTGCGGCTTTGCGTCTTCTTCGCTAAGTGTCTCAGCTTTCATTGTGCGACTTGATGCCCTCGGACGATGAAACTGGCGCAGCCCAAGATCAGGGACACCGAGGAAGGGCCTGAGCCGGCCGCGCCGCCCCGCGCCGAGGGTGTCGTCCCCCTCCCGCGAAGCGAGAGAGGGGGAAGCGGCACAGCCGCTCAGGGGGAGATTCCATGTCAACCCAGGCGGGCGAGTTGTTCCTGGATGCGGATCAGTGTGGCGCCGAAGTCGGCCACGCGCTTCTTTTCCTGGTCGATGACGGCCGGGGGCGCCTTGGCCACGAAGGCCTCGTTGCCCAGCTTGGCATTGGCCTTGGTGATCTCGCCTTCCAGGCGTGCGGCTTCCTTGGACAGGCGGGCCTTTTCGGCGGCCACGTCGATCTCCACGAACAGCGCCAGGCGCGCCTCGCCCACCACGCAGACCGGGGCGGCCTGGGCGGCCTCGGCCCAGGCGGCTTCGTCGTCGAACACCTTGACCTCGCTGAGCTTGGCCAGGTTTTGCAGCACGGCGGCATTGGTGCGCAGGAACTGTGCCTCGTCGGCCGAGCTGGCCACGGCCAGCAGCGGCAGGCGCTGGGCCGGCGACACGCCCATCTCGCCGCGCAGCGTGCGGCAGGCGTCGATCATCTGCTTGATGCGGCCCACGTAGGCGATGGCGGCCTCGTCGATCTTCTCGGGCTGGGCCTCGGGGTAGCGGGCCACGGCCACGGACTCGCCGGGCAGGCCGGCGACCGGGGCGACCTTCTGCCACAGGGCTTCGGTCACGAACGGGATGATGGGGTGGGCCAGGCGCAGGATGGCTTCCAGCGTGCGGATCAGCGTGCGGCGCGTGGCGCGCTGCTGGGCCTCGTTGCCGGTCTGGATCTGCACCTTGGCGATTTCCAGGTACCAGTCGCAGAACTCGTTCCAGACGAAGTCGTACAGCGCGTTGGCCACGTTGTCCAGACGGAATTCGGCAAAGCCCTTGGCCACTTCGGCCTCGACCTTCTGCAGCTGCGAGGCGATCCAGCGGTCGGGCTGGCTGAACTGCATGTAGCCCGCGAACTCGCCGCCGGCCTGGCATTGCTCCTTGGTGTGGGGCAGCAGGCCGCAGTCATGGCCTTCGCAGTTCATCAGCACGAAGCGGCTGGCGTTCCACAGCTTGTTGCAGAAGTTGCGGTAGCCCTCGCAGCGCTTGCTGTCGAAGTTGATGGAGCGGCCCAGCGAGGCCAGGGCCGCGAAGGTGAAGCGCAGCGCGTCGGCGCCGTAGGCGGGAATGCCCTCGGGGAATTCCTTTTGCGTGTTCTTGCGCACCTGGGGCGCGGTCTCGGGGCGGCGCAGGCCCTGCGTGCGCTTGTCCAGCAGGGTGTCCAGGTCGATGCCGTCGATCAGGTCCACGGGGTCGAGCACGTTGCCCTCGGACTTGCTCATCTTCTTGCCCTGGGCGTCACGCACCAGGCCATGCATGTAGACATGGCGGAAGGGCACGCGGCCCGTGAAGTGCGTGGTCATCATGATCATCCGGGCGACCCAGAAGAAGATGATGTCGTAGCCCGTGACCAGCACCGAGCTGGGCAGGTAGAGGTTGTAGTCATCGTCGGCCGCCTCGGTCTGGTTCGGCCAGCCCATGGTGGAGAACGGCACCAGGGCCGAGGAGTACCAGGTGTCCAGCACGTCCTCGTCGCGCGTGAGCGTCTTGCCGGGGGCCTGGGCGCGGGCTTCTTCCTCGGTGCGGGCCACGTAGACCTTGCCGTCCTCGTCGTACCAGGCGGGAATCTGGTGGCCCCACCACAGCTGGCGCGAGATGCACCAGTCCTGGATGTTGTTCATCCACTGGTTGTAGGTGTTGACCCAGTTCTCGGGCACGAACTGCACCTGGCCGCTGGAGACGGCATCGATGGCCTTCTGCGCGATGGACTTGCCCGTGGCATCGCCTTCGCCCACCTTGTTCATGGCCACGAACCACTGGTCGGTCAGCATGGGCTCGATCACCTGGCCCGTGCGCGTGCAGATGGGCACCATGAGCTTGTGCTTCTTGGTCTCGACCAGCAGGCCGGCCGCGTCCAGGTCGGCCACGATGGCCTTGCGCGCCACGAAGCGGTCCATGCCGCGGTACTTCTCGGGCGCCTCGTCGTTGATGGTGGCCGTCAGCGTCAGCACGCAGATCATCGGCAGGCCGTGGCGCTGGCCCACGGCGTAGTCGTTGTTGTCATGCGCAGGCGTGACCTTGACCACGCCCGTGCCGAACTCGCGGTCCACGTAGTCGTCGGCAATGATGGGGATCTCGCGGCCCACCAGGGGCAGGATCACGGTCTTGCCGATCAGCGCCTGGTAGCGCTCGTCCTCGGGGTGCACCATCAGGGCCGCGTCGCCCAGCATGGTTTCCGGGCGCGTGGTGGCCACCACGAGCTGGCCCGAGCCGTCGGCCAGCGGATAGGCGATGTGCCACAGCGAGCCGTCCTTTTCCTCGTTCTCGACCTCGAGGTCGGAGACGGCGGACATCAGCTTGGGGTCCCAGTTCACCAGGCGCTTGCCACGGTAGATCAGGCCCTGCTGGTACAGGCGCACGAAGGTCTCGTTGACGATGGACGACAGCTTGTCGTCCATGGTGAAGTACTCGCGGCTCCAGTCCACGCTGTCGCCCATGCGGCGCATCTGGCCGGTGATGGTGTTGCCGCTCTGGTTCTTCCACTCCCAGACCTTGCTCACGAAGTTCTTGCGCGCCTCGGGAGGCGTCGCGCCCATGTCGTGGCGGCTGGCGATGCCCTGCTCCTGCAGTTGGCGCTCCACCACGATCTGGGTGGCGATGCCCGCGTGGTCGGTGCCGGGCACCCAGACCGTGTTGTGGCCCTTCATGCGGTGGTAGCGCGTGAGGCTGTCCATGATGGTCTGGTTGAACGCATGGCCCATGTGCAGCGTTCCCGTCACATTGGGCGGCGGCAGCTGCACGGAGAACGATGGCTGGGATGCATCTGCCTGGCCCGTGCCGCGCACGCCGGCTGCGCCGTAGCCGCGCTTTTCCCATTCAGGGCCCCATTGGGCCTCGATGGCTGCGGGTTCAAACGATTTGGACAGGCTGTCGAGGCCTGGCTGGGCAATGGTGTCGCTCATGGCTTGCTTGCGGGGAATTGTGCGAATGGCGTTTGGCAAATGAAAACGGCATCCGTTGAAGGGATGCCGTCTGCATATGCGAAATGGATGACGGTTTGACGGGGATTCTACCGACCCCGTCCGTCTGCCTGTTCGCCGGGTCTTATTCAGGCCGCCGCATCGGGGACGAACTCGGGCCGGTCGTTGCTCTGGGGCTTGAGCGGCTGGGCGGCCTTGCCTTCGGCGCGTTCCTTGCGCCATTGCTCCTTGCGTGCCGTCCACTCGTTCAGGCGGGCGTGGGCAGTGGTGCTTTCGCGCGCCATCTGCACTTCGTCGGCCAGCTGGGCTGAGAGCTCCAGGCGGATGCCGTTGGGATCGAAGAAATAGATGCTCTTGAAGATGTGGTGGTCGGTCACGCCCAGCACCTCGATGCCATGCGCCACCAGGCGGGCCTTGGTGTTCTCCAGTTCCTCGACGGTGTCCACGCGGAAGGCGATGTGGTTGATCCACAGCGGCGTGTTGGGCGAGGGCAGGGCCTTTTCGTCGTCGCCGATGTCGAAGAAGGCGATGAACGACCCATCCTTCAGGCGGAAGAAGAAGTGCGTGTAGGGGCAGTACTCGCCCGTGCTGGGCACGTAGTCGCTCTGGATGATGTGATAGAGCGGCAGGCCCAGGATGTCCTCGTAGAAGTGGCGGGTCTCCTCGGCATCGCGGGCCTTGTAGGCGTAGTGGTGCAGCTGCTGCACGGCGGCGGGCGGTGGCAGCGTGGACAGGTCGGGACGGGCGCTTGTGTTCATCGAATGTCTCCTTGGTGGATGTCTTGATTCTACTATTCGTAATCAATTTACCTAAATGAAATGTCGCGATGGATGCAGGGATATGCGCGCTGCGGTGTTTGGTTCACCTGCGGCGCCGAGTTGCCGGCAGTACTTGACCTTCAAGTCACTTCACGCTTTCTCATGGAGGTCCGTGCCCCTGCCTGCCATGGACGCCATCGGTGCAGCGGCCCTCTGTTCACAACCGTTTTCAAGTCAAGGAATCTCATGAGCGACAGCCATCAGCACGGCGACGTGCGTGCCCTGCCGGAATCCCGCCTCTGGTTTGCCTTCGGATTGACCGGCACCTTCATGGTGGTGGAAATCATCGGCGGCATGGTCACGGGCAGCCTGGCCCTGATCTCCGACGCCATGCACATGCTGACCGATGCGATGGCGCTGCTGCTGGCCCTGGTGGCCATACGCGCCGGCCGCAAGGCAGCCGACCTGCTGCGCACCTACGGCTATGCGCGCTTCGAGATCCTGGCCGCCGCCGTCAATGCGCTGGTGCTGCTGGGCGTGGCCTTCTACATCCTGTATGAGGCCTACCGCCGGCTGTCGGCGCCTGCAGAAATCCAGTCCTTGGGCATGATGGCGGTGGCGGCCGTGGGCCTGGTGATCAACCTGCTCTCCATGCGCCTGCTGTCTGGCGGCAAGGACGAGAGCCTGAACGTGAAGGGCGCGTATCTGGAGGTATGGGCGGACATGCTGGGCTCGGTCGGCGTGCTCGCCGGTGCCGCGCTGATCTGGCTGACGGGCTGGCGCTGGATCGACTCGGCGGTGGCCGTGGGCATCGGCTTCATGGTGTTCCCGCGGACCTGGACCCTGTTGCGCGAGTGCATCAACATCCTGCTGGAAGGCGTGCCCTCGGGGATGAGCCTGCAGGCGGTGCGCGAGACGATTTCGGGCACGGCGGGCGTGGCAGCGATCCACGATGTCCACCTGTGGGCGGTCACGCAGAGCAAGCCCATGCTGACCGGCCATGTGGTGTTGCTGCCCGGCGCGGACGGCGAGCAGGTGCGCCGCGATATCGAGGACAGGCTGCAGGCCGGCTTCGACCTGCACCATACGACGCTGCAGATGGAGCGCGAGGACCGCTCCCCGTCAGAGCACATCCACTAGGATGCCCAGTCTTCATGGACCACACCCGGAGTGCACCGATGCTTGAGCTTCGACCCAACTGCGAATGCTGCGACAAGGACCTGCCGCCAGAGTCTGCCGAGGCTCGCATCTGCACCTTCGAGTGCACGTTCTGTGCCGGCTGTGCGGATCATGTGCTGCACGGCGCCTGCCCCAACTGCGGTGGCGAGCTGGTGGCCAGGCCGCGCCGGCCGGCGGACAAGCTGGAGCGGTATCCGGCCTCGACGAAGCGGGTGCTCAAGGCCGGCGGTTGCGCTGTACGGGCCTGATCCGGCACGGAGCCATCGATTGCAGTACCAGTACCACGATGGATTGCTGGAGCAGGTGCGCCTGGATGTGGCGGCCCGGAGCGTGGAACTGTGCTTCTTTCTCTATGCCGTGTTCGACAGGCCGCAGGCCAGGGTAGCCATCCGCTTTGAACGGATCGTCAACTTTCCTGCCGTGCAGGCGTACTTTGCCAACGTCCAGCGCGACGCAGCCGCAGAGATGGATGACTGCCTGGACCGCTGCGAAGTGCTGCAGCGGGATACGAAGAGGCCTTCGTCAGCAAGGGCGCAGCATCTGTTCTTGCAGCTGTCCCACTATGGGCGGCTGAAAATCCACTGCGAATCCGTTGTCGAGGAGCTTGTTCCAGAGCCGTAGCGGACCGCTGCGGGTTTATGCCGTGAAGGCGGGGCGCCTGCGGCCACGGAACGCAGCCTCCACCGCCAGCACGGCTGCAAAACCCATCACATAGGCCAGCACATCCCACCAGTCGGCCGTGCTGCCCAGCACGATGCGCAAAGCGCGGTTGGGAATGTGCAGCTGGAAGGTCGATGCCAGGAACTGGCCCAGCTCCACCAGCAGGCCCACGCCCAGCGCGGCCGACGCCAGCGGCAGCACGCGCGCGGCGATCACGGTCTTGAACACGGCATAGACCCAGGCCACGGCCATCACGTCGCCGAAGAAGCTGCGCACCCAGCCCCAGCGTGCGCCGACGGTGGCCAGCAGCACGAGCAAGACAAACAGGGCCACCGCCCACGCCAGGGAAACAGGATCAAAACGCCATCGCATGGCCGCCATCATCGGGCCAAAAGCGGGTCCGGTCAGCGAGCCTGGTGCGCAGTGCCTTGCGCAGCGGTGGCCAGCGGGTGCGCTATCCCGCCATCGCCGTAGCTGCCCACCACCTGGGCGATCACCACCTGGTAGCCCTTGAGCCAGCGCGCCTGTTGCTGCTTGGCTTCGAGGTGCGCAGGGTGGCGCATCAGTTGCTGCAGCGCCTCCCAGGTCTGCCAGTAGTAGACGTTGGAGACCAGGCCTGTGGCGGGGTTCTCCCAGGCCTCTTCGCCCAGGTAGCCGGGGATGGCGCGGGCGATCTCGGCGATCCGGCCGTCAAGGGCATGGAATGGCGCGTCGTATTCGCCCGGCGCGAAGGTGAAGGTGGATGTGTACATCGGTGGTTGGCAATCTGTGTGAGGGTGGCTGGCGCTAGATGCGCGGCGCCGCATCCATGGCACCGGCCAGCGGCTCCTGTCCGCGCTCGCGCAGCGCGCCGATGGCGCCTTCCAGGTCGCGGGCCTGCCGGTTCTGGCTGAGCTTGGCCTTGCCCTCCAGGCGGGTGATGCGGATCTGCAGGCCGACGATGGCCTGCAGCATGCCGTCGATGAATTCACGCGGCGAGTCGGACATCTTCCAGGGCTGGGCCTGCGATGCCTCATGGACCCGCGTGAGCCGCCCGACCAGGCCGCGCACGAATTTCTCGTCGTCATGGATGCTGATTTGCCCGTGCACATGCACGGCCTCGTAGTTCCAGGTGGGCACCAGGCGGTGCGTCTCGTGCTTGCTTGGATACCAGCTGGGCGAGATATAGCCTTCGGCGCCACGGAAGACGACCAGCACCTCGGCGCCGTCGCGGCACTGCTGCCACAGCGGATTGGCGCGGGCCACATGGGCGCTCAGCGTGCCCATCTCCCCTGGGTCCGCATCCAGCAGGAACGGCAGGTGGTTGGCGTCCAGCACGCCGTTGGCCTGGGTGACGAGCGTGCCCAGGGGGTGGCTGCGGATCAGACCGTGCAGGCTGTCGGAATCGGTGAGGGAAAAATGGGCGGGCGTGTACATGGGAGCTTCCTGGGCTGGTGTGCCGGCATCGGGGGAAACCGGACTATCCACCATCCCTGGCACAATGAAAAATCCAGTTTCGTGATTTTTTGGCAGACCAGTTGAAATCCGCTTTCACCCGCCATGCCGGCGCAGCGCCCGGCGCCCGCACCCTGCACGAATGGCTGAAATCACAGGTGGCCGACGGCAGCCTGGCCGTGGGCGCACGCCTGCCCTCCACCCGCGCCCTGGCGCTGGACCTGGGTGTGTCGCGCACCACCGTCACGGCCGCCTACGAGCAGCTTGCGGCCGAAGGCTATCTGGAGACCGCTCCAGGCAGCAGGGCGCGCGTGGCGGCTGGCGCGGCGCAGCGCAGCCGTGCGCGCAGCATGCCGGCAGCGGCCCAGCAGCATGGCCGTCCCCGGCTGTCTTCCTATGGGCAGCGGGTGGATGCGCTGGCGTCAGCCCTGCCACCGGCAGCAGGCGATGGTGGGCCGGCCCCGATCGACTTTCTCTACGGCGCCCTGGCCTTTGACGACTTTCCCACGCTGGCCTGGCGGCGCGCCTACAACCGCGCCATCGTGCAGCGCCAGTCTTCCCTGTCCTACGACGCGCCCGAAGGCGAGCCGGCGCTGCGCATGGCGCTGCAAGGCTATCTGCGCAGGGCGCGGGGGCTTGTCTGTTCGGCCGATCAGATCGTGGTGGTGCAGGGCTCGCAGCAGGCCATCGACCTGTGCGCGCGCGTGCTGGTCGATCCGGGCGAGACCGTGCTGATGGAAGAGCCCTGCTACCTGATGGCGCGCCGCGTGTTCGAGGCCCAGGGCGCATGCCTGCAGGAAATGGCCGTCGATGAACAGGGCCTGGATACCTCGGCGCTGGCCGGGCGCCAGGCGCGGCTGGCCTATGTCACGCCCTCGCACCAGTTTCCGCTGGGCGGCGTGCTGCCCATAGGCCGCAGGCAGCAGCTGCTGGCCTGGGCGCGCGCCACGGGTGCCTGGATTCTGGAGGACGATTACGACGGCGAATTCCGCTACGGGCTGCGCCCCATCGACGCCCTGCAGTCCATTGACGAGGTGGGTTGCGTCATCCATGTCGGCACTTTCTCCAAGGCCTTGTCCCCGCAGATGCGCATGGGCTACCTGGTGCTGCCGCCGTCCCTGGTGCCCGTGTTCCGGGAAGCCCGGCGGCTGGCCGACCGGCATGCACCGCGCCTGGACCAGCTGGTGCTGGCCGCGCTGATCGAGGACGGCAGCTACGAGCGCCATGTGCGCGCCGCCCGCCGCCGCAACGAAGGCCGGCGTGCGGCATTGCTGCAGGCGCTGGAGCGGCACCTGCCGGGTGCGGTGCAGGTCGAAGGCTCGGCCTCCGGCCTGCATGTGGTGGCCTGGGTGCCTGCCGTGCATCAGCGCGATGAGATTGCCCTGGTGCGGTTGGCGCGAGAGCGTGGCGTGGGCGTTCGCCCCATCTCGCCGCTCTATGCGGCCGGCGATGCCCATCGCCGCCAGTCCTGCGCCGGGCTGGTCCTGGGCTATGCGAGCCTGCAGCCGCAGGCCATCGAGCAAGGGGTGCGCAGGCTGGCGGGCGTGGTGCGGGATGGACAGAAAAAAGGCGGGGCCTTCGAGGCCCCGCCTTGCCGACGCTGAGGTTTCCGGGTACTGCCGCAGCGCCTGCAATCAGCTGGCGCTGCAGAGAACGAGCGTGGAACTCACACTGCCAGCGGGCTTCTCGCCTGTGCCCGCATAGCCGTTGGGCAGCGTCGTCGTGGCGTTCAGCGTGAAGGCGACGCTGATGGACAGCGTGGTTCTGAACGCGATCGTGGCCCCAGCCGGCAGTGCCGAGGTCAGGGTGATCTGGCGGGAGGTTGCGGAAAGTACCGACACGCTGGCTGTGCCTCCCGTCACACTGAACACACCGATGTTGGCAACTCCCGAACCGATGATGGTCACCGTGGTGCCGACGGGAAGCGGCGCAGAGCCTGCCGTGAGGGTGAAGCCGGGGCCAAGGACGCCAAGCACACCACAGCTGCCATCGAGGTGGTAGGCGCCAATGTCGATGGAACCCGAGACCGTGATCGACACGGCTGCGGTGTCGGTGTTGCTGCCCTGGATGGTGACATTGGTCGGCCCCTCGTCCGAACCTGCGGTGAAGGTCACCGTGCAAGTCCCTCCGGCCGGCAGCGACAGCCCGCAGGTGTTGCCGGAAACGGACAGCCCACTGACGCCGGGGACGGTGGCGCCGATATTGGCGGCGGCATTCGACCCCGTGTTGGTGATGGTCACGAAGCCCGTGCCGCCAGGAGCAATCGTCAGGGTCGATGCGGAGATTCCCAGCGTGGTCGTGGTGCTGGGCGCCGTCACCGTGAATGGCACGGTCGTGGCAGACGTGTTGCTGCCCGCAAAGCTGACCGGCGTAGGACCTTCCGCTGCGCTTGCGGTCAGCGTGATGATGCAATTGGCCCCCGCTGCCAGCGATGAACCACAGGTGTTGGCCGACACCGAGATGCCGCTGCCTGCCGGAATCGTGGCCTGAACGTCGAGCGCAGGGGCCCCACCGTTGTTGGTGATGGTCACCGAGCCCGTTGCGCCTGTGTTGAACGACACGGGCGTGGTGGACATGCCCAGCGTGGTCGGCATGACGGGCGCCGTCACCGTGACCGGCACGGTCGTGGCCAGCGTATTGCTGCCGCCGAAGCTGATGGCCGTGGGGCCTTCGGCGGCGGCCGCAGTCAGGGTGATGCCGCAGCTGGCCAAAGAGGCGAGTGCGGCGCCGCACGTGTTCGACTGCACGGTGATTCCGCTACCGGCCGGCGCCGTGGCGGTCACGTTGAAGGCTGCAGAAGCGCCGGTGTTGCTGATGAGGACCGTTGTCGAACCGCCCGCAGCGAACGACAGCGGAGCGCTGGGTATCGAAAGCGTGGCCGTGGGAACGGGCACCGTCACCGTGACCTGCACGGTCGTGGTGGGCGTATTGCTGCCGCCGAAGCTGACCGCGGTCGGGCCTTCTGCCGCCGCAGCCGTCAGCGTGATCGTGCAGTCGGCCCCGGGGGGCAGGGAGATGGGACAGGTGCTGGACGCCACCGTGATGCCGCTGCCGACCGGAATGGTGGCTTGCACGTTGAACGCCGGTGCGGGCCCGTTGTTGGTGATGGTCACCGTGCCCGCTCCGCTGGTGCCAAACGACACGGGTGCGGCGGGAATGTCCAGCGTGGTCGGCGTGACGGGGACCGTCACCGTGACCGGCACCGTCGTCGCCGGTGTGTTGGTGCCGCCGAAGCTGATGGCGGTCGGCCCTTCGGCCGCAGCGGCCGTCAGCGTGATCGTGCAGCTGGCAGCGGGGGCCAGGATGGCGGGGCAGGTGGTGGTGGACACCGTGATGCCGCTGCCGGCCGGAATGGTGGCCTGTACGTTGAACGCGGGTGCGCTTCCGCTGTTGGTGATGGTCACCGAACCTGCACCGCCGGTGCCGAAGGACACGGGGGCGGTGGGAATGTCCAGCGTAGTCGGCGCGACGGGGGCTGTCACTGTCACAGGCACGGTCGTGGCTGGCGTGTTGCTGCCGCCGAAGCTGATGGCGGTCGGCCCTTCGGCCGCAGCGGCCGTCAGCGTGATCGTGCAGCTGGCAGCGGGGGCCAGGATGGCGGCGCAGGTGGAGTTGGACACCGTGATGCCGCTGCCGGCCGGAATGGTGGCCTGTACGTTGAACGCGGGTGCGCTTCCGCTGTTGTTGATGGTCACCGAACCAGCGCCGCCGGTGCCGAAGGACACGGGGGCAGTGGGAATGTTCAGCGTAGTCGGCGTGACAGGGACCGTCACCGTGACAGGCACCGTCGTGGCCGGCGTGTTGCTGCCGCCAACGCCGATGTTCGTGGGGCCTTCCGGTCCTGCCGCCGTCAGTGTGATGGTGCAGCTTGCGCCCACCGGCAGTGACGCCGGGCAGGTGGAGGAGGCCACCGTGATGCCGCTGCCGACCGGAATGATGGCCCGCAGATTGAACGCAGGCGCCGTTCCGTTGTTGGTGATGGTCACCGAGCCTGCGCCGTAGGCGCCGAACAGCACCGGTGCCGGGGGAACGGCAGGCGCGGTTGGCGCGACGGGTGCGGTGACCGTGACCTGTGCGGTAGCGGCGGGCGCATTGCTGCCGCCGAAGCCGATGTTGGTCGGGCCCTCGGCCGAAGGGGCAGTCAACGTGATCGTGCAATTGGCCGAGGGAGCCAGGATGGCGGCGCAGGTGGTGTTGGACACCGTGATGCCGCTGCCCGCCGGAATGCTGGCCTGCACATTGAACGCAGGTGCGCTGCCGCTGTTGGTGATGGTCACCGAGCCAGCACCGTTCGCTCCGAAGGACAGGGACGCCGAGGGAATGGTCAGCGTGGCGGGCAGGACGGCAGTCGTCACCGTGACGGGCACGGACGTGGAAGCCGTGTTGCTGCCGCCGAAGCCGATGGAGGTCGGGCCTTCCGCCGAGGGGGCTGTCAGCGTGATCGTGCAACTGGCCGAGGGAGCCAGGATGGCGGAGCAGGTGGTGTTGGACACCGTGATGCCACTGCCCCCTGGAATGCTGGCCTGCACATTGAGCGCAGGTGCGCTGCCGCTGTTGGTGATGGTCACCGAGCCGGCGCCGCCCGCTCCGAAGGACACGGACGTCGCAGGAATGTTCAGCGTGGTGGGCGTGCCGGTTGCCGACACCGTGACCGGCACGGGAGTGGACGCCGTATTGCTGCCGCCGAAGCCGATGGCGGTCGGGCCTTCCGCCGAGGGGGCGGTCAACGTGATCGTGCAGTTGGCAGAGGGTGCCAGGACGGCAGGGCAGGTGGTGTTGGACACCGTGATGCCACTGCCTGCAGGAATGCTGGCCTGCACATTGAGCGCATTTGCGCCGCCGCTGTTGGTGATGGTCACCGATCCCGTGCTGCCCGCCGCAAACGACAGCGGCGTGGCGGGAATGCTCAGCGTGGTGGTCGGGGCCGGGCCACCTGTCACGGTGACCGGGGTGGTGGTGGCTGCGGCGTTGCTGCCGGCAATGCTGACGGTGGTCGGGCCTTCCGCCGCAGGTGCCGTCAGGGTGATGGCGCAGCTGGAGCCCGCAGGCAGCGTTGCCGCGCAGCTGTTGGACGAGATGGTGATGCCGCTGCCTGCGGGAATGGTGGCCTGCACATTGAGCGCTGCCGAACCGCCGCTGTTGCTGACGTTCACCGTGCCGGTGCTGCCTGCGGCAAATGACAGGCCCGCGCCGGGAAAGCTGAGCGTGGTGGGGTTGGCGCCAGCCGTGGCCTGGGCTGCCTCGGCGCGGCAAATGGTTTCCACATTCACCCGGCATGTGCCATTGGGCGCAATGGTGTTGCCCACGGCGCAAAGAGGCGGGGGCGATGCGGGCGGTGCCCCTGGCGGCATGAGATGGGTGAAGCCCGAGGGAAAACACTGATTCAAATTCGGTGGCTGAATGGCGGTGATTTTGAGTGCCACACCGGAATCATTGGTGAAATCTTCTGCAGAAAATCCATTGATATTGCCGCCATTGACAATTTGCGCAACGAGCAATGGCCGTGTCTCACCCGCCGGGTTGGTAAAGCTGCCCGTCAATTGGGCACGCAGATCGGGGCTGTGCCACAGCGTGGCGCACACGATGGCGCTGGTGCACAGCGCCATGAAGAGCGCCCGGTGCTGCCGGTTGCGCAGCACCAGCCAGGCGGCCATGGCCAGCCCTATGGCAAGGGCCAAGAGACTCCAAGGGTTGTCCATCGGAATCGCGGTTGCCGCGACGGCGGCAGCCGGAGCGACCGTGATGCTCTGGGCATTGGCAGCCATTGGGAATGAATGGGCTGCAATGGCGGCGACAACGGCGGGGGCAATGGAGATCTGCTTCATGGGTGAATGCCAGGGAGTGATCGGAAAATGAAATTTAAAGTAAGTTTTTTGGAGTATGTCTATTTGTATCTATCGATATCGAGGAATCGTTATGCTGCGACTTCTCAATGACTGTGAAATCGCTATCAATTTGATGCATTTGCAAAGGCCGCCAATGTGCTCGCTATTCCTCTGTGGAGCAGGTGCGAATGGAGAGCATTGGCAAGATCTTTTCCGGGAATTCAGAAAAGGCAAAAAAAAGCCCGTGACCGGCTTGCGGATCACGGGCTTTGGGCGGCAGCGCCCCGAAAGGCACTGCGGCGAATGCGGTTTTACTGCTGCTTGACCGCTTCGATGGACATCACCAGGCGCACTTGCTTGGGGAAGCCATAGTCCACGCCGTAGTTCACGCCGAAGGCGGTGCGGTCGATCACGGCTTCGAAGTCGCCGCCGCAGGTCTCACGCTTTTGCAGCATGGCGTTGGGGTAGCAGGTGAACTTGTTGGCCTTGATGGTCACGGGCTGGGTCTTGTCCAGGATGGTCAGGTGACCGGTGACTTCCTTGAGCTTGTCGCCGTCGAAGACGAACTTGTCGGAGACGAACTTGGCCTGGGGGAACTTGGCCACGTTGAAGATGTCGGCGCTCTTGAGGTGCTTGTCGAAGGCGGCGGTGCCCGAGCTCAGCGATTCCATTTCCAGCACGACTTCGACCTTGCCGGCCTTGGCGTCACGGTCGAATTCCACGGTGCCGCTCTTCTTGTCGAAGCGCACGCGGTTGGTCGAGGCGCCGTTGTGGTCGATCTCGAACGTGGCGAAGGTGTGCGTCGGGTCGATGGCGTAGGTTGCGGGAGCAGCCTGGACAGCGGTGGCGAACAGGCCGGCAATGGCCAGGGCAAACACGGAAGTGCGCATGAAAGAACTCCTAGGTTGGGGTTGCACGAAACGGGAAAGAAAATGGCCGATCTTGGGCAGGGACGCGGCTTACAGCTTGCCCACGCCGGTCAGTGCCAGCTTGAACTGCACCTGCACCTCGTCGGCCACCATGGAGGTATCGCCCCATTCGCCTTCGCCGATCTTGAATTGCAGGCGCTTGAGCGGCAGCGTGCCGGTGGCCGTGGTCGTGGTGCCGGACTGGGCCAGTTGCACGGGAATGCTCACGTTCTGGACCTGGCCCTTGATGCTGAGCTTGCCGTCCACCTGGTACTTGCCGCCGCCCAGTGCCTTGACGGCGGTGGAGTCGAACACGGCCTGCGGGAATTTGGCGACGTTGAACCAGTCCGCCTTGGGCAGTTCGGCATCGGTTTCCTTGGCGCCCATGGTGGCGCTGCCGGTGTCCACGGTGAAGCGGATCTTGCTGGTGTCGGGCTTGGCCGTGTCGAACTGGACCTGGGCATCGAACTTCTTGAAGTGGCCCTGCAGGGGCACGCCCATCTGCTTGGCCGTGAAGTTCACGGCGCTCTGGGCGGGCACGAGCTTTTGCTCGGCCAGTGCCGCTTGGGAAGCCAGGGCCGCAGCGGCCAGGGCGATGGAGGTCAGCGTGGAGGAAAAGCGCATGGCGAGACTCCTAGGGGTCGGGAAGGTCCGGTCAGGGGGTGGCTGGGGCCGGATGGACACCGGCCCTGGCTGGCGAGAGGTTGGCGAAAGGTTCAGGCGCGGCCCGGCAGCATGCGGGAGATCAGGCCGTCGCGGTCGATGAACTGGTGCTTGAGGGCGGCGCCCACATGCATGGCGATCAGCACGACCAGGGCCCAGGCCGCCCAGCCGTGCAGGGGCTTGAGGGTTTGCGCCAGTTCGGGGCTGGCGCTCACGAAGTCAGGCAGGGGCAGGATGCCGAGGAAGACGATGGGAAAGCCGGCCGCCGAGCTGTAGGCCCAGCCCAGCAGGGGCACGGCGAAGAACAGCAGGTACATGGCGTGGTGGGTGCCGTTGTGGGTCCAGTGCTGCCATTGCGGCATGGCGCGGGCCACGGCGGGCGGCAGCTCGGGCGGGCGGTGGGTGACGCGCCAGAGCAGGCGCAGCAGGCTCAGCGACAAAAGCGTGACGCCCAGCCACTTGTGCCAGTTGTACAGCTTCAGGCGCGAAGGGGAGAACGGCAGGCCGGTCATGTACCAGCCCAGGCCCAGGGCGGCGATCAGGCCCAGTGCCAGCACCCAGTGGGCGGCCATGGCCACGCCGGTATAGCGCGTGGCTCTGGAGGACGATTTTGCTGGCGCGTTGGCGCGGGCTGAGGACTCTGTCATGGATGGCGGCAGGCTTTGGAACCGTTCAGGGCCCCTGTGAAGGGGCCCTGGATGGCAAAAAGGGTGCGGTGCGCTCTGCGAGAACTTCGTGCACTGCGGACAACGTGCAGTGTAGGAAGCGGCAAATCCAAAAGAGTTCAGCGGTATTGACGGCTCAATTCAAAAAAGATGAAGGCCGCAGCACCCGTGGTACCCCCGGGCTGCAGGAGTTCAGGGCCGGGCGGGATCGGCGGGCAGCATGACCACGGCCTGCGCCGCCTGCTTCCAGGCGGCGGCGGCTGCGTCGGCATCGCCCCGGTGCTCGGCCATCAGGGCCAGGCGCTGCCAGGCACGGGTGCGCAGTGCGCTTTCCTGCAGATGGGGCGCAGCGCGCAGCAGCAGTTGCTGGGCCTTGCCCCAGAGCTGGCGCTGCACGCAGGCCATGCCGGCCAGGTATTGCAGGCGGGGTTCGCGCGGATGGCTGTTGGTGGCCGCCTCGATGCGTGCCAGCCAGGTGCCGTCCAGGCCGTCCAGGCAGGGCTCCAGCACCTGGACCAGGCGCGGCAGATGCGATTCGCTGCGCGGGCCGGCATGGGACAGCAGGCGTTCCCACACGGGCAGCAGCCAGGCGCGGGCCTGCGCGGCCTCGCCGCCCAGGGCCATGAGGCGCGATGCGGCCGGCAGCGCGATCTCGGGCATGGCACGTTCCTCACCGTCCAGCGACAGCCAGAAGTGCTGCAGCTGCGTGGTGTCGCGTGCCTCGTTGATGCTCTCCAGCACCAGGCCGCGCACCACGCTGGCGGCGGCCGCTGGCGAGAAGGCGCGGTGCTTGGCCAGCAGGCGCGCCGTGTCCAGCGCCGTCGATGTCTGGCCGGCCAGGCGCGAGGCCTTCAGGCGGATGCGCAGCGCAATCGTGCGGCGTGCCGCGCCCTGCGGCAGTTCGGCCAGGCGGCGCAGCGCGTCAGCTGCGTCGCGGTCGTCCAGGGCCCAGCGCGCGGCGCGCATCTGGGCGCCTTCGCGCATTTCCTGCTCCTGGGCATTGCCCTGGGCCGGTGCATTGGCCAGGACTTCGCGCCAGTGGTGGTCGCGCTGCGGGCTGTCCTGCAGGGCGTGGGAGGCATCGGCGGCCACCATGTGGGCAGCCGCACGCAGCCGCGTGCCGTGCGGCACGGCGGCATGTGCCTCGGCCAGGGATTCCTCCATCGCCAGGGCGGCCAGTGCCGACTTGCGTGCGCGCAGGAAGCGGCCGGCCTGCTGGTGCGACAGGGCTTCCAGCAGGCTGTGGTGCATGGCGCGCTCTTTTTGCTGGCTGCGCCAGCGCCGCGCCTGGTGCGGCATCTGCAGCAGCGCGGCCAGGGCGCGCAGCGCGGCATACAGCAGCACGAAGGCCAGCACGATGATGGCAATGGCCAGGTTCAGGGACAGGTCCAGCCGGTAGGGCGCCCAGAACAGGGTCACCGTGCCCTGGTTGGAGCCCGCGAACAAGGCGGCCGCAACGGCCATGCCGAACAAACCGATCAACCACAGTGCAGCGCGCATTCGTCTGTCTCCCGGCTGCTCAGCGGCCTGCGGCGGCCGTTGCCAGCGCCGCCAGGGTTTCCTGCAGCGCCGGCTGTTCGGTGGTGCGCAGATTGGCCTGGATCTGCTGCAGCTGGGCCTGCACGATCTGGGTGCGGCGCGCGGCAGGATCGAAGTATTTGTTCACGGCCATGCCCGAGGCGGCCAGGTCGGCACGCGCCGCATCCCATTGGCGCGACAGCAGGGCCAGGCGCGAGTTCAGCAGCTTGAGCTTGAGGTTCTCGCGCAGGAAATAGGCCTGCTCGGGCGCCAGCAAGATGGCGTCCGGGTGGTCGATGCGGCTGACGCGCAGCAGGTCCTGGGCCTCTTCGCGCACGGCCGTCCAGCCGCGCTCGCCCCAGGACTGCCACCAGCTCCACTCGGTGGGGCTGCCCTCGATGGGGGCGGGCTCGGGCTGGCGGGCCGCCTGGCCGGCCACGCCGCGATGGCGGCTGGCGCGTGGCTGGGCCACGGCGTTGAGCAGGGGCATCTCGTCGACCAGGCGCACCAGGTCCTCGATGCGGGTGAGCAGGCCGGCGGTGTCGGTCACGCTCATGCGGGCCAGCCGCTCCAGGTCGCGGTCCAGCGCCCGCATCACGGGAGCCAGACGGGGCTGTGCGGCGCGCTCTATGCGCTGGCGGGCGTTCTTGAGCGTGGCCACCAGCGGCTGCAGGCTGCCGGACAGCTCGGCCTGCTGCTGGGCCAGGCGGATGGAGGAATCTATGTCCACCACCAGGTTCTCGTCGCGCGAGCGCGACATGCTTTGCAGGAGTTCGTCGAGCTGCGTGCGCTGCAGCGACAGCTCGGCAATGCGCGCTTCCATGACCGAGGTGCGCGCCGCGCTGTCGCGGGCCAGGTCCTGGGCGTCGCGCGCCAGGGTGCGGGCCTCGACCGACTGGGAGCCGGACTGCGCGGACTGCCGGGCCAATTGTTCCTGGATATTGCCCAGGCGCTGCCAGAGCATGCCGCAGGCAATGAGCGCCGCCACGGCCACGGCGCCCACGCCCAGGACCAGGGCAGAGGAGCCGCTGCGCAGGTCTGCAGCGGGGCTGCTTTGGGCGGAGCCGGCAGCGAATGCTGCGGCGGAGGCTGGGGGCGTCAGGTCCTGCGGGGTGGGGCGGTCTTGCGCTGCGTCGGAACTCATGGCGTCGATTCTATCGACGCAACCACGTCCTCCAGAGCCGGCCGACATTGCTTGACATATCCGAATCCCAGTTGTCTGGCCTGGGCGGCGATTCGCTCGTGCGTAGCAAGCGCTCGCGCCTTTTGCCACGATTGGCCCGGCAGGAGCTGTTGCAGGTTGGCAACGGATTCGGCGCTGCTGAGCAGCCAGAGCGAGCCATCGTCGGCCGCCTGGCGTGCCAGTGCCGTCTGGGCTGCATCCCAGGCAGGCAGTTCGCGCTGGTAGACGGCCAGCATTTCGACCTGGGCACCGGCCTCGCGCAGTCGGGCGGCCAGCCAATCGCGGCCGGCGCCTGCCGTGGCCGGCACGGTCCTGGGCGCTCCTGCCTGGCTGTCGCCGCGCACGATGAGCACGCGGTCGCCCGCATGGATCTGGTCATGCACGCGCTGCCATAGCGTTTCGGATTCGAACTGGGCGGCGTCCGGTGGCGGCCCGTCGATCTGTGCTGGCGCAATGCCCAGGGCCAGCAGCGCCTGGGCCGTGCCGGGGCCGGGCGTCCAGGCGCGGGTGGACGCCGGAAGCCGTGCGGGGTCGGTGCCGAAGAAATGCTGGACGGCATTGCCGCTGACGAACATCACGGCGCGGTAGCCCGGGCCTTCGCGCAGCGCGTTGCGGGCGGCCTGCAAGGCCTGTTGCGTGGCCGCATCGCGGCAGGGGCCTATGGCCATCAGCGCCAGCGGCTGGGCCGGCAGGCCACGGGCCTGCAGCGCATCCACCCACGCGGCTGCGTCATGGGCCGGGCGGGTGACGAGTATGCGCGGTGGCATGCGGGCGTGCCGTCTAGAGCTTGGGGGCCGGTTGGGCGCCCGCCGCCTGCAGCAGCGCAGCCACGTGCTGGCCCAGCGCGTCGGCGCTGGCGAAGTCGGTGACGGTGGCATCGGCGTGCACCTGCACCAGCGGCAGCCGGCCTTGCGGGTCTCCCCAGGCTGCGTCCAGGCGCAGTTGCCGGCCGTCGAATGTGCCGTGCGCCGCCAGCGGCATGGAGCAGCTGCCGCCCATGCAGCGGCTGACGGCGCGCTCGGCGGTCACGGTCAGCCAGGTGGTCTGGTGGGCCAGCGGGGCCAGCGCGTCGATCAGGTCCTGGCGGTCGGCGCGCACCTCGATGCCCAGCGCGCCCTGGCCAGCGGCCGGCAGCATGCCGGTGGGCTCGAACCTGGCGCGGATGCGGTCGGCCAGGCCCAGGCGCATCAGGCCTGCGGCGGCCAGCACGATGGCGTCGTAGTGGCCTTCGTCCAGCTTGCGCAGGCGGGTGTTCACGTTGCCGCGCAGCGGCTCTATCTTCAGGTCCGGGCGCAGGGCCTGCAGCAGTGCCTGGCGGCGCAGGCTCGATGTGCCGACGACGGCGCCCTGCGGCAGCTCGGCCAGCGTGGCGTAGCGATTGGAGACAAAGGCGTCGCGCGGGTCTTCGCGCTCCATCACGCAGGCCAGCACAAAGCCTTCGGGCAGCTCCATGGGCACGTCCTTGAGCGAGTGCACGGCGATGTGGGCGCGTCCTTCTTCCAGCGCCACTTCCAGCTCCTTGACGAACAGGCCCTTGCCGCCGACCTTGGACAGCGTGCGGTCCAGGATCTGGTCGCCCTTGGTGGTCATGCCCAGCAATTCCACTTCATGCCCCCGGGCGCGCAGCAGCGCCTGGACATGCTCGGCCTGCCACAGTGCCAGCTGGCTCTCGCGCGTGGCGATCACGATGGAGTGGGGGAGAAGTGGTTTGGTGTTCATCAGGTGCCTCGGGGGGAGCGCGGGATGCTAGCATGCTGCGCCGCAGTAAACCCGGCACCAGGACCGAAGCCCAAGCAAACCGATACGCTGACCGATTCCAGGAGATTCGTTGATGGCCACCGCCCCCCGCAAGAGCAATGCGCGAGATGACAGGCGTGATGACAAGCCTGTCCGCAAGACGGACAAGGACCTGCCGCTGATCGAGGACATACGCCTGCTGGGGCGCATTCTGGGCGATGTGATCCGCGAGCAGGAAGGCGTGGCGGCCTTCGAGCTGATCGAGCAGGTGCGCCAGCTGTCGGTGACCTTCCGCCGCGATGCCGACGAGACCGCCGACCGCGCGCTCAAGCGCCTGCTCAAGGGCCTGACGACGGACCAGACGGTGAGCGTGATCCGCGCCTTCACCTATTTCAGCCATCTGGCCAACCTGGCCGAGGACCGCCACCACATCCGCCGCCGCGCCGTGCACGAGCGCGCGGGCAACACCCAGGAAGGCAGCATCGAAGTGGCGCTGGCGCGCCTGCGCTGGGCCGGCATCTCGGCCGGTACCGTGGCGCAGACGCTGGCCAAGAGCTATGTGGCGCCCGTGCTCACGGCCCACCCCACGGAAGTGCAGCGCCAGAGCATTCTGGTGGCCGAGCGCGACATCTCCCAACTGCTGGCCGCACGCGAGGACATCGTGGCCCGCGCCCAGCTGTACAACAGCGCCAAGGACGCGCTCACCCCGCGCGAGCTGGAACGCAACGAGGCCCAGCTGCGTGCCCGCGTCAGCCAGCTGTGGCAGACGCGCCTGCTGCGCTACTCCAAGCTCACCGTGGCCGACGAGATCGAAAACGCGCTGTCCTACTACGAAGCCACCTTTCTGCGCGAGATCCCCAAGCTGTATGCGCAACTGGAGCAGGAGCTGGGCAACACCCTGCCCGTGCACAGCTTCCTGCGCATGGGCCACTGGATCGGCGGCGACCGTGACGGCAACCCCAATGTCACGGCCCAGAGCCTGGAGCTGGCGCTGTCGCGCCAGGCCGACGTGGCCCTGCGCCACTATCTTCGCGAGGTGCACTACCTGGGCGGCGAGCTGTCGCTGTCCCAGCGCCTGGCCGATGTCACGCCCGAGATGCAGGCCCTGGCAGAGCGCTCGCCCGACACCAACGAGCACCGCTCCGACGAGCCCTACCGCCGCGCGCTCACCGGCATCTACGCGCGCCTGGCCGCCACGCTCAAGGTGCTGACCGGCGGCGAGGCCGCGCGCCATGCCGTGGCGCCGCAGAACGCCTATGCCTCGCCCGAGGAATTCCTGGCCGACCTGCGCGTCATCGATGATTCCCTGAGCCGCAACCACGGCGAAGTGCTGGCGCCCCAGCGCCTGCGGCCGCTGATGCGCGCCGTGCAGGTCTTCGGTTTCCACCTGGCCACGGTGGACCTGCGCCAAAGCTCGGACAAGCATGAGGAAGTGGTGGCCGAGCTGCTGGCTGCCGCGCGCCTGGAGCCCGACTACTCGGGCCTGCAGGAAGACGCCAAGTGCGCCTTGCTGGTACGCCTGCTGGAAGAGGCGCGGCCGCTGCGCGTGGTGGGCGCCGACTATTCCGAGCATGCGCGCGGCGAACTGGCCATCTTCGAGACCGCGCGCCGCCTGCGCGCGGCCCTGGGCGCCGAGGCCATACGCCACTGCATCATCAGCCACACCGAATCGGTCAGCGACCTGCTGGAGGTGCTGCTGCTGCAAAAGGAGGCCGGGCTGCTGCGCGGCACGCTGGACGACGGCGCCATCTGCGATGTGATCGTTGTGCCGCTGTTCGAGACCATCGGCGACCTGCGCAGCGCCTCGCCCATCATGCGCCGCTACTTCCAGCTGCCCGGCGTGGCGGCCATGGTGCAGCGCAGCGGCGGCGAGCAGGACATCATGCTGGGCTACAGCGACAGCAACAAGGACGGCGGCATCTTCACCAGCAACTGGGAGCTGTACCGCGCCGAGATCTCGCTGGTCGAGCTGTTCGACGAGCTGGCCGACAGCCATGGCATCAGCCTGCGCATGTTCCATGGCCGCGGCGGCACGGTGGGCCGGGGCGGCGGCCCCAGCTACCAGGCCATCCTGGCCCAGCCCCCGGGCACGGTGCGCGGCCAGATCCGGCTGACCGAGCAGGGCGAGGTCATCGCCTCCAAGTACGCCAACCCCGAGATCGGCCGGCGCAACCTGGAGACCCTGGTGGCCGCCACGCTGGAGGCCACGCTGCTGCAGCCGACCAAGCCGGCCACGCGCGCCTTCCTGGATGCGGCGGCCTTCCTGTCCGACGCCAGCATGGGCGCCTACCGCGCCCTGGTGTACGAGACCCCCGGCTTCACCAGCTACTTCTTCAGCAGCACGCCCATCCGCGAGATTGCCGAACTGAACATAGGCTCGCGCCCGGCCTCGCGCAAGCCCTCGCAGAAGATCGAGGACCTGCGCGCCATTCCCTGGGGCTTCAGCTGGGGCCAGTGCCGGCTCACGCTGCCGGGCTGGTACGGCTTTGGCGCCGCGGTCAAGGCCTTCATCGACCAGCCGGGCAAGGATGGCAAGGCCCAGCTGGCCCTGCTGCAGAAGATGTACCGCCAGTGGCCGTTCTTCCGTACCCTGCTGTCCAACATGGACATGGTGCTGGCCAAGAGCGACCTGAACCTGGCCTCGCGCTATGCCGACCTGGTGCCGGACGCGCGCCTGCGCCGCCGTATCTTCAGCGCCATCGAGGCCGAGTGGCACAGCACCGTCGATGCGCTGGCGCGCATCACGGGCGACAAGCAGCGCCTGGCCCACAACGAAGCGCTGGCGCGCTCCATCCGCCATCGTTTCCCCTACATCGATCCGCTGCACCATCTGCAGGTGGAGCTGGTGCGCCGCTGGCGCGCAGGCCAGACCGATGAGCGCATCAAGACCGGCATCCACCTGTCCATCAACGGCATCGCGGCCGGGGTGCGCAACACGGGCTGATCCTGCTCTCTGCAGGCCGCAACAGCCCTTTGCGGCCGGCGTTGTACGATGTGCTCCGGACAGGAGCGCCTGACTTCTGCCGGGAAGAAAAGGGTGGGAGCCATGGGCAACAAGACGTCACGGGCCGGCTTTCCGGGCGTGCAACTGTTCCTGACACAGCGCCTGGCCAGGCTGGCCGGCGCCAACTCCATGCGGGCCATACGCGAGGGCCTGCTCTGGCTGGTTCCCTGTCTGCTGGTCTCGGCCCTGTTCCTCATCCTGTCGGCGCTGGCGCAGATGTCCGGCCAGCCCGAACCCGTGGTGCGGGTGCTTGCGGGCCTGCACGCGGAGATCGGCAGCATCCTGCCGCTGCTGGTGGCCGCGTCCATCGGCTACATGCTCTCAATACGCCACCGGCTGCCGCGCCTGCCGGTGACCTTTCTGTGCTTCGCGCATGTGCAGATGGCCATTTATCTGCTGAGCGAGCATCCGCGCGCGGCGGCCACCCTGGTGCTGTTCATCTCCATCGCCTCCCCCCTGATCACCGTGCCCCTGATGGCGCGCCTGAGCCGGCTGCGCTGGACGCGCATCGCGCGCACCGGCTTCGTGAGCGAGAACGTGCGCGAGGTCATGAACCTCGTCGTTCCCGGCGCCCTTGTCGCCGTGCTGCTCGTGCTGCTGCTGCTGGGCCTGCAACAGGTGCTGCCGGATATCACGCGGGCCGAACTGCCGCTGGCCATCGCGGGCCCCGAGAACCCCTACCGCAGCGGGCTCACGCTGGCACTGCTCAATTCCGTGCTCTGGTTCTTCGGCGTCCAGGGGTACTACGCCATGCAGCCCTTCTTCCAGGTGCTGGACCAGGCGGTGGTGGCCAATGCCGCCGCGATGGCGCAGGGGCTGCAGGCGCCCTGGGCGCTCAGCGGCGGGCTGATGGGCTCCTTCGTCTTCATCGGCGGCTCCGGTGCAACGCTGTCGCTGGCGCTGGCCGTGCTGCTGTTTTGCCGGGGGCGGGGCCTGCGCGTGCTGGCGCTGGCGGCGCTGCCCATCTCCTTGCTCAACGTCAACGAGATCCTGCTGTTCGGGCTGCCGATCATCCTGAACCTGCGCCTGCTCGTGCCGTTTCTCGCGGTACCCGCCATCAACCTGGTCGTGGCCGTCACGGTGGTGCAGGCCGGCTGGGTGGCACCGGCCTCCATGGTGCTGCCGCTGACTGCGCCCGTGGTCTTCAATGCCTATGTGAGCACGGGCGGGGACATGGCAGCCGTGGTACTGCAACTGGCATTGACGGCCCTGGGAGCGCTGATCTATGCGCCCTACGTGCGGGCCATCGACCGGCTGGGCCAGGACGACAGTGCCATCGTGCTGCACGCGCTGGACACCACGTTCTCGCGCCTGCCCGAAGAGGCTGGCCTGATCGTGCGCGATCCGCTGGTGCAGGCGCACCAGGCGCAGGCCCGGCGCGAGACCATGCTGGCGCATATCCGTCGCATCAGCGAGTACGAGTTCCACCTGGAATTCCAGCCCCAGGTCTCGCACCGCAGCGGCCTGTGCCTGGGCTGCGAGGCCCTGCTGCGCGCGCGGGACGCGCAGGGCCGCTTGCAGCAGCCCGGCAGTTTCCTGCGCTGGCTGGCCGATGCGGGGCTGATGCGCGAGGTGGACCTGTGGGTGGCGGGCGCTGCCGTGCGCCAGAGCCGGCGCTGGCGCCAGGAGGGCTTTGCCATGCCGATCAGCATCAATGTGTCGGGTGCGACGTTGACATCGCCCGAATACTGCTCGCGCCTGATGCTGCTGCTGGCCCAGGCCAGAGGGCAGGTCGGCGTGGAGATCACGGAGGAAGAAATGGTGGGCGACGTGGAGGCGATCCGCCGCGCCATAGGGCAGATCCATGCGCTGGGCGCCAAGGTGTCCATCGATGACTTCGGCACCGGCTTCTCGTCCATGAGCTACCTGCACCAGTTCGACGTGGATGCCATCAAGATCGACCGCAGCTTCGTCGTGGCCAGCGGCCATGCCAAGGGCGAGCTGGTGCTGGACGGCCTGCTGCGCTTTTGCGAGGCGCTGCAGCTGAACGTGGTGGCCGAGGGCGTGGAGACCGAGGCGCAGTTGCAGGCCCTGGGCTTCGAGGGCGAGCTGCTGGTGCAGGGCTGGTACTTCAGCCGCGCCCTGCCGGGCGAGAAACTGCCGCAGTTCGCCAGGGACTGCGCCGCCAGGGCAGGCGGCGGGACGGTCTAGATTCCTGGATTCCTGTGGCGGCATCGCGGGTGCGATGCGCGGTGCAGATCATCAGTGCAGCATCAGCGAGCCGGCGCTCTTGCTCTTGCCGGCGCGTGCGGGCGGATTGCACAGGCCGCACTGGTAGTGGCGCTCGTTCTCGTAGGGCTCGGTCACGAACTGGCCCTTGCACACCGTGCACTGGGTGCGGGTCAGCATCTGCGCGTCGACGAACTTCACCAGGCGCCATGCGCGGGTGAAGGACAGCAGCGCTTCCAGCTCGGCGGCCTGGATCTGCTCGGTATAGAGACGGTAGGCCTTGGTCAATTGTTCAACGGCATCCAGCTCGGCGCCCTTGGACAGGTATTCGTAGATATTGAGGAACAGCGAACTGTGGATGTTCTCCTGCCAGGTCAGGAACCAGTCGGTCGAGAACGGCAGCTGGCCCTTGGAAGGCGACTTGCCGGCGATCTCCTTGTACAGGCGGATCAGGCGCTCGTAGGACAGCGTGGTCTCGGATTCGAGCACCTGCATGCGTGCACCCATCTCGATGAGCATGGCGGCGCGCTCGATCTGCTTGGACTCGTTCAGGACACTTTTGGCGGGGGTGGACATGGCGGGCTCCAGAGTTCTTCAGGCGGATCAGAGGACTTCGGAGACGCGGCTGGCCATCAGGATGTTGGCGTGCAGCGTGTTGGTCGCACCGTTGCCGATCTTGTTGCTGCTGTGGTTGGTCAGCAAGCTCCAGACCATTTCGTCGTCGACACGGAAGCTGGCGAGCAAGGTGTTGCGCGAGGCCAGCTTCAGCACCTGGGCTGCCGACAGTGCGGCCAGCAGGTCGCACGATTCTTCGTTCAGTCCCAGGCGGAACACCGCTTCGGCCTTGTCCTGGCGGATCAGGGTCTGGGCCAGCATCAGGTAAGTGAGGTTGGCTTCGCGGATTTCGGCAAGCAGCTGTTCATTGTTCATAGGACCATCCTTTGCATCTCGGCAGCCGCAACGCCCGGGTAGAAACAAGATGTTCAACCTGTTGCGATCTGTTGAGATGGATTGTGGAGGAGGGGCCTTCGCCGTTGAAGTCGGGGCAGGTCTGCGCCGGATGTCTGGTTGTGAGACGGCGTTTGTAAGATTTACCTTACACCTGTAGCAAGGTTTGGATGACTCGATTTCGCTCTGTCCCCGCCGTCCGGGGGCTTGGGAGCAGGCCGCTGCAGTGGTGTTGTTGCATGTCGGCCTTTTGACACAGTGCTGTCATTGTGCAGCCTCCCCAAGGGGAGGCATAAGCCGAATTAGCCGCGCTCCACCGGCCTCTTCGGGTCACTGCACCACTCGCTCCAGCTGCCCGCGAACAGCCTTGCAGGCGGCAGCCCCGCAATGCGCATGGCCAGCAGGTTGGGCAGCGCGCTCACGCCGCTGCCGCACTGGTGCACCACACTGGCCGGATCGCGGCCTGCCAGCAGCTGGTCGAACTCCGCGCGCAGCAGGGCGGCAGGCTTGAAGCGGCCGTCGGCAGCGATGTTCTCGGTGAAGGGCCGGTTGAGCGCGCCCGGGATGTGGCCGGCCACAGGGTCCAGCGGCTCGACCTCCCCGCGGTAGCGGGCCGGGGCGCGTGCATCGACCACGGTCTGGCCTGCGCTGCCCAGTGCATCGAGCACCTGCTGCGCCGTTGCCAGTTGCTGCAGCGGCTCGCGCAGCTCGAAGTTGGACTGGAAGCGCGCGCTTTCCTCGCCCGATGCCACGGGCTGGCCTGCGGCCTGCCAGGCCTGGAGACCTCCGTCGAGCACGGCCACATCGCCATGGCCGGCCCATTGCAGCATCCACCACAGGCGCCCGCAGTAGTTGGCGCCGTTGCGGTCATAGACCACGGCCTGCATGTCGTTGGAAAAACCGATGCTGGACAGCCACACGGCAAAGCGTTCGCGGTTGGGCAGCGGGTGGCGGCCGCCCGAGGCGGCCTGCTCGCTGGCCGCCACGCTGCCATGGGCGCCGGGCACGCCATGCTTGGCACTGAGGTCATGGTCCAGATCGGCGAAGACGGCGCCTGGAACATGCGCCTGCAGGTACTGGGCCTTGCCGGCCGCAGGCTGGGTCAGGTCGAAGCTGCAGTCGAAGACCATCAGCGGACGGCCGCTGGCATGCAGCGCGGCCAGCTCCTGGACGGAGATCAGGGTCTGGTGGGTCTGGTAGGGGGTGTTGGAAGTCATGGATGCGGAACTCCGAAGGCCTGTGCAGGCGGTGGTGCGCCTGCGGCAAAAGATCCGATCCATTATGCGACGGCCCCAGGCGGGCCGGTGGCGTCAGCCGCGCGAACGCAGGGCCGTGGCCAGGGCGCCGCTGGCCACGATCAGGGCAATGCCGGCCCAGCCGATCAGCGGCACGCTTTCGCCGAACATCGCCAGGCTCAGCAGGGCCGCGAAGACGATGCCCGAATACTGCAGGTTGGCCACGACCAGGGTGTTGCGGCTGTTGCTGGCCGAGGCGTAGGCCGCCGTCATGCAGACCTGGGCCACGGCGGCCAGCACGCCCACGGGCAGCAGCCACAGCGCGCGCCAGCCCGGCCAGGCGGACACGCCCGTGAAGCACATGGCCAGGGCACCGGCCACGGCCGAGCCCAGTGCGAAGTAGAAGACCACGCGCGCCTCGGGCTCGCCCATGCGCGACAGCGTGGCCACCTGCATATAGGCCATGGCGGCGAACACCCCGCCGATCAGGCCGCCCGCGCTGGCCACGAATTCCTGCGGCGCCGCGCTGGGGCGCAGCACCAGGATCACGCCCACGAAGCCCAGGGCCACGGTGGCGACCAGGCTCCAGGGAAACGGCGGCAGCGCGCGCAGCGCATGCGATTCGGGCTGGCGGCGCAGCTGGTGGCGCAGCAGCAGGCCCTGGCCGATCAGAAAGACCGCCATCCAGATGCTGCTCATGGAGTTGAACGTGGCGGCCGTGGCCAGCGGCAGATGGCCGATGGAGTAGAACCAGGCGCCCATGGACGTCACGCCCACGAAGCTGCGCCAGGCATGCTCGCGCGGGTAGCGCGTGGCCAGCGAGATGCCCTGGTGGCGCGCCAGCCACCACAGCGCCACCATGCTGACCAGCCCGCGGTAGAAGACGATTTCCGCCGCATTGAAATCCTGGGAGGCGAACTTCACACACACACTCATGACCGCAAAAACGAATGCGGCCGCCACCATCCACAGGGCTTGCATATAAATGACCGGATAGAGCCGCACAAGGGCCGCGGCGCTGGACGAGAAAAGGGTTGGTTTTTGTTTTTGGCGCATGCCGCCTGGCTGCGTACGGCCCAGGGCCGTGGCAGGGACACGCGCAAGGAACTGTATTGCATAAGCCAAGACATTGGACTTGCCTCGGGATGCATTGCCGCCGACAGCCCTGCCCATTGGGCACATCAGGGCGCTTGCATTCAGAGGAGCTGGGCAGCAGGCCTGCCGCCCAATACTGACGGCCCTATGCAAGCGGCCCAATGCAGACGGCCCGCACGAATGCGGGCCGTCGGGAGAGCCGGAGCAGATCAGCGTGCGGGGACTGCGTCACCCATCACGCCGCGATACCACTCATGGAAGTGCTGCATGCCGTCTTCCATGGGGCTCTGGTAGGGTCCGACCTCGTTGTCGCCGCGCTCGTACAGCGCCCTGCGGCCGGCGTCCATGCGCTCGCCGATCTCGTCGTCCTCGATGCAGGTCTCCATGTAGGCGGCCTTTTGCGCCTGCACGAATTCGGGCTCGAAGGCCGCGATCTCCTCGGGGTAGTAGAACTCGACCACGTTCAGTGTCCGGTCCACCGCCAGCGGGTGCAGGGTCGAGACCGTGAGCACGTGCGGATACCACTCCACCATGATGTGCGGGTAGTAGGTCAGCCAGATCGCGCCGCGTTCGGGCAGCTCGCCGTTGCGGTAGGCCAGCAGCACGTCGTGCCACTTCCTGTAGGTGTCCGAGCCGGGCTGGGCAAAGCCGGGCGCCACGCCCACGGTCTGCACCGAGTACTCCTTGGCAAACTCCCACTGCAGGTCGTCGCAGGTCACGAAGTTGCCCAGGCCCGGGTGGAAGGGGCCCACGTGGTAGTCCTCGAGGTAGACCTCGATGAAGGTCTTCCAGTTGTAGTTGCACTCGTGCATCTCGACATGGTCGAGCACGAAGCCCTCGAAGCTCAGCTGCTCGCGCAGCTTCATGCCGGCCAGGTCGGACTCGATGTCGCGGCCGTTGTCCTCGAACAGCAGGCCGTTCCACTCGCGCAGCCGGTAGTTGTTCAGGTTCAGGCAGGGATCGTGGCTGAAGTGCGGTGCGCCCAGCAGCTCGCCGCTGGTGCTGTAGGTCCAGCGGTGCAGCGGGCAGACGATGTTGCCCCCCGCATGGCCCTTGCCTTCGGTCATCAGATTGCCCCGGCCCTTGAGCATCACGGCCTGGCGGTGGCGGCAGACGTTGGAGATCAACTCCACCTGCCCCCTGGCATTGCGGACCAGAGCGCGGCCTTCCTTTTCCTGGGGCAGGGCGTAGTAGTCGCCTATCTCGGGAACGGCCAGTTGGTGGCCCACGTAGCGCGGGCCGCGTTGAAAGATGGTCTCCAACTCGCGCTGGAACAACGCAGGGTCGAAGTAACTGGAAACTGGTAGTTGGCTTGCGGCCTGCTGCAGTTGAAGACTTAAATCAGACATGGGTGACCTGACCTAAAGACTCCCCACAGGGAGGGTGCGCGTGCGCACGGGATTGGAAAAAGCAAAACCGGCCGTTCCTGGACATGGAGGCAGGCTTCACGACGTGAAAAGAAGCGGCGCCCGAGGCGCTGTGTCTTGTCGATGAGCCCGACCGTATGCCCAGGCAAGGGGCCGGTTTGACGGGGAATGGGATTATAGCCCGTGGGGTTATTTCCGGATGCCCGGTACGTGTATTGCGCGCGCCGGATGCCGACTGTCAAGGGCTGTCCGGTTATTGGCGGCACGGTCATGGAGGGGCGCCTAGAATCGTCGGTTCCCCACAACGCACCGCCATCGCACCATGCCCAAGGCTGCTCCCAAGGCTCTTGCCGAGCCCACCAGTTACGAATCCGCGCTGCAGGAGCTGGAGCAGCTCATCGCGCAGATCGAGTCGGGCCAGCTGCCTCTGGAGCAGATGCTGACAGGCTACCAGCGCGCGGCGCAGCTGCTCGGCTATTGCCGCGGCCAGCTCGACGCGGTGCAGGAGCAGGTCAAGGTGCTTGACGAGGGGACGCTGGCCCCGTGGAGCCAGGATTGAAGATTGCCATGAGTGCCGTGATGACTTGCGCTTCCGATGTTTCCCAGCCGGCCGGCCCCGGCGCGCTGGATTTCCCCTGCTGGATGACCGATCGCCTGGCGCGCACCGAAAGCGCGCTGTCGCAATGGGTGGGCGTGGATGCGCCCGCAGGCCTGGGCGAGGCCATGCGCTACGCCGTGCTCGATGGCGGCAAGCGCCTGCGCCCGCTGCTGGTCTGGGCCGCCGCCGAGGCCGTCGATGGCCTGCAGCCCGCCGCCGTGCGTGCCGGCTGCGCGGTGGAGCTAATCCATGCCTATTCGCTGGTGCACGACGACATGCCCTGCATGGACAACGACGTGCTGCGCCGTGGCAAGCCCACGGTGCATGTGCAGTTCGGCGAAGCCTCGGCCCTGCTGGCTGGCGATGCGCTGCAGGCGCTGGCCTTCGAGCTGCTCGTTCCCGAGCCCGATCAGGCCGGCAGCATGCCGGACGCCCTGCAGGCGCGGCTGTGCCGGCTGCTGGGCCGTGCCGCAGGCGCGCAGGGCATGGCCGGTGGCCAGGCCATCGACCTGGCCAGCGTGGGCCTGCAACTGAGCGAGGCCCAGCTGCGCGAGATGCACCGCCTCAAGACCGGCGCCCTGCTGCATGCCAGCGTGCTCATGGGCGCGGCCTGCAAGGAGGGCGTGGATGCCCAGGCCTGGCAGGCGCTGTCCGACTACGGGCAGGCGCTGGGCGTGGCCTTCCAGGTGGTGGATGACATCCTCGACGTGGTGGCCGACTCGGCCACCCTGGGCAAGACGGCCGGCAAGGACGCGGCCAACGACAAGCCGACCTACGTCTCGCTGCTGGGCCTGGACCAGGCCCGCGCCCATGCCGACGAGCTATGCGCCCTGGCGCACGCGGCGCTTGCGCGCAGCGGCCTGCCTGATACCCGCGCGTTGGCGGCGCTTGCCGACATGGTGGTGAGCCGCACCCACTGACAATGAAGCACCCCCTGAGTCGCTTCGCGCCTTCCCCCTCTCTACCCGCTTCGCGGGGGAAGGGGACGACACCCTCGCTGCGGGGCGGCCCTTGCTCGGTGTCCCTTGGTGGGGGCGCGCTACTTGCAAGGGTGGCGTTCGATGCCACAGGCAACTGATACGAAAATATGGGCGATGGTCTTGCGGCCATCAAGATATCTAGCATGACCACGAACACCTACTCCCTGCTGCAGACCATCGACGATCCCTCGGATCTGAGGCGTCTGTCGCGTGCCGAACTCAAGACCCTGGCCCAGCAACTGCGTGCCTATGTGCTCGACAGCGTCTCCAAGACCGGCGGGCATCTGAGTTCCAACCTGGGGACGGTGGAGCTGACGGTGGCGCTGCATGCGGTGTTCGACACGCCCTACGACCGCGTGGTCTGGGACGTGGGCCACCAGACCTATCCGCACAAGATCCTCACGGGCCGGCGCGAGCGCATGGCCTCGCTGCGCCAGTTCGGCGGCCTGTCGGGCTTTCCGCAGCGCGCCGAGAGCCCGTACGACACCTTCGGCACGGCGCACTCCTCCACCAGCATCTCGGCCGCCCTGGGCATGGCCCTGGCCGCCAAGCAAAAGGGCGAGGACCGCCGCGCCATCGCCGTCATCGGCGACGGCGCCATGACGGCCGGCATGGCCTTCGAGGCGCTGAACAACGCCGGCGTGACCGATGCCAACCTGCTGGTCATTCTCAACGACAACGACATGAGCATCAGCCCGCCCGTGGGCGCGCTCAACCGCTACCTGGCCCAGCTCATGAGCGGGCAGTTCTACGCCAAGGCGCGCGACATGGGCAAGAGCGTGCTCAAGCAGGTGCCTCCGCTGCTGGAGCTGGCCAAGCGGCTGGAGCAGCAGGCCAAGGGCATGGTCGTGCCGGCCACGCTGTTCGAGAACTTCGGCTTCAACTACATCGGCCCCATCGACGGGCATGACCTCGATTCGCTGATCCCCACGCTGGAGAACATCAAGAGCCTCAAGGGCCCGCAGTTCCTGCATGTGGTCACCAAGAAAGGCCAGGGCTACAAGCTGGCCGAGGCCGATCCCGTGGCCTACCACGGCCCCGGCAAGTTCGATCCCAGCGTGGGCCTGGTCAAGCCGGCCACGCCCCCGAAGCAGACCTTCACCCAGGTCTTCGGCCATTGGCTGTGCGACATGGCGGACAAGGACCAGCGCCTGGTGGGCATCACCCCCGCCATGCGCGAGGGCTCGGGCATGGTGGAGTTCCACAAGCGCTTTCCGGGCCGCTACTACGACGTGGGCATTGCCGAGCAGCATGCGGTCACCTTCGCGGCCGGCATGGCCTGCGAAGGCCTCAAGCCCGTGGTTGCCATCTACTCCACCTTCCTGCAGCGCGGCTACGACCAGCTGATCCACGACGTGGCGCTGCAAAAGCTGCCCGTGGTCTTTGCGCTGGACCGCGCAGGCCTGGTCGGCGCCGATGGCGCCACGCACGCAGGTGCGTATGACATCGCCTTCGTGCGCTGCATTCCGCACATGAGCATGGCCTGCCCGGCCGACGAGCGCGAATGCCGCCAGCTGCTGACCACGGCCTACGAGCAGGACCATCCCGTGGCCGTGCGCTACCCGCGTGGCGCTGGCGTGGGTGTGGCGCCGCTGGAGAGCCTGGAGGGCCTGCCCTTCGGCAAGGGCGAAGTGCGCCGCGAGTCTGCCAAGAAGCAGGTCGCCATCCTGGCCTTCGGCACCCTGCTGTACCCGGCCCTGGCCGCGGCCGAGGCGCTGGACGCCACCGTGGTCAACATGCGCTGGGCCAAGCCGCTGGACGAGGAACTGCTGCGCCAGGTGGCCTCCACGCACGAGCTCATCGTCACCGTGGAAGAGGGCTGCATCATGGGCGGCGCTGGCAGCGCCGTGGCCGAGTCGCTGCAGGCCGCCGGCATCACGCGCCAGCTGCTGCAGCTGGGCCTGCCCGACGAGTTCATCGAGCACGGCGATCCCGCCAAGCTGCTGGCCCTGCAGGGCCTGGATGCGGCGGGCATCGAGGCCTCGGTCCGCGCCCATCTGGCACCCGAGCGCGCCGTCGCCTGAGCGGCGCCGGGCAGCCGGCCAGCCGAGCAGAACTACGCGGGGGAAAACCCCGTCCGCGCTTGCTTTGCGGCGTTTTTAGAATCGATACCACCTGATACAGTGTGAATGCACGTGCGAACGTGCGTTTTTTTTGCCGCCGGGTCGCCCCAAGGCAGAAAGCGGCCCCCTCGGGGTGGCCGCGGACCTTGCGCAGCAAGGGGGCGTGGGGGCTTTTTCTGACTGACACAACACATCGCGGAGAGACATTCATGGACCGTCGTTCGATCATCAAACATGCGGGAATCGCTGGCGTGCTGGCTGTGGGAGCCGCACCCGCAGTCCATGCCCAGGAGGCGATCCGCTGGCGTCTGGCCGCGAGCTTTCCCAAGTCGCTGGACACCATCTTCGGCTCGGCCGAAATGTTCTCCAAGACGCTCAAGGCGATGTCGGGCGGCAAGTTCGAAGTCTCGGTGCATGCGGCCGGTGAGCTGATGCCCGCCTTCGGCGTGGTCGATGGCATCCAGAACGGCACCATCGAGATGGCGCTGACGGCGCCCTATTACTTCACCGGCAAGGACTACATCTTCGCCTTCGGCTGCGCCGTGCCCTTCGGCCTGACCGCCCGCCAGATGGATGCCTGGATGGAGCACGGCGGCGGCCGCAAGCTCATGGACGAGTTCTATGCCCAGTACAACATCAAGAGCCAGAGCGCAGGCAACACGGGCACCCAGATGGGCGGCTGGTTCCGCAAGGAAATCAAGTCGGTGGCCGATCTCAAGGGCCTGAAGATGCGCCTGGGCGGCGGCCTGTTCGGCGACGCCATGCTCAAGCTCGGCGTGGTCGCGCAGAACATGCCCGTGGGCGAGGTCTACCAGGCGCTCGAAAAGGGCACGCTGGATGCCGTGGAATTCGTGGGCCCCTACGACGACCAGAAGCTGGGCTTCAACAAGGTCGCTCCCTACTACTACTACCCCGGCTGGTGGGAAGGCGGCGCCGAGCTGGAGTTCTTCATCAACACCAAGGCGTATGCAGCCCTGTCGCCCGAGTACAAGGCCATGGTCGATGCAGCCTGCAACGTGGCGGCACGCGACATGACGGCCAAGTACGACGCCAACAACCCCGTGGCGCTCAAGAAGCTGGTGGCCGACAAGACCCAGCTCAAGGCCTTCCCCAAGGACTTCATGGATGCCGGCTACAAGGCCGTCATGGAGATCATGGCCGAGCATGACGCCAAGTCGCCCATGTTCAAGAAGATCAACCAGAGCCTGCGCACCTTCCAGCGCGACCAGCTGCTGTGGGAGCGCTTCTCGGAGTTCCGCTACAACAGCTACATGACCACGGCCAAGCTGTAAGGCCAGGTCTGCAGCCAGCAGCACGCACAAGGACGGTCCATGCCTTCCACGCCTGCAGGCCAAGCCCGCGTCCCCTCTGCGAAATGCAGCGGGGACGGCGGGGTTTTTTGCCGCCGGGCCGCCCCAAGGCAAAAAGCGGCCCCCCTGGGGGGCAGCGGACCTTGCGCAGCAAGGGTAGCGTGGGGGCTTTTTTGTTCCGATGATGTATGTGGGCCGGGCTGCCAAGAGCAGTCCGGCCTTTTTTGAATGCTCTCAAGCAGAGCGAACCAGGAGGAGACAGTGATGGACAGAAGAAAAGCACTCAAGCACGCCGGTCTGGCCGGTGTGTTGACTGCCGCAGCGGCACCCGCCGTTCACGCGCAGGCGGCAATACGCTGGCGCCTGGCGTCGAGCTTCCCGCGCTCGCTGGACACCATCTACGGCTCGGCCGAGGTGTTTTCCAAGGCGATCAAGGAGATGTCGGGCGGCAAGTTCGAGATCTCGGTGCATGCGGCCGGCGAGCTGATGCCCGCCTTCGGCGTGGTCGATGGCGTGCAGAACGGCACGGTGGAGATCGCGCACACGGCGCCTTACTACTTCTTTGGCAAGAACGAGGCCTTTGCCATTGGCGGCGCCATTCCGTTCGGCATGAACTCGCGCCAGCTCACGGCGTGGATCGTGGACGGCAACGGCGGCAAGCTGATGCGCGAGTTCTATGCCGAATACGGCATCGTCAACTTCCTGGGCGGCAACACGGGCGCACAGATGGGGGGCTGGTTCCGCAAGGAGGTCAAGACACCCGAGGACATCAAGGGCCTGAAGTTCCGCATCGGCGGCTTCGCGGGCCGGATCATCGAGCGCATGGGCGGCGTGCCCCAGAACATCCCGGGCGGCGAAATCTACCAGGCGCTGGAAAAGGGCACCATCGATGCGGCCGAATGGATCGGCCCCTATGACGACCTCAAGCTGGGCTTCAACAAGGTCGCTCCGTTCTACTACTACCCCGGCTGGTGGGAAGGCAGCCTGAACCTCGAGTTCTACGTGAACCAGAAGGCGCTGGCCGCGCTGACGCCCGAGCAGCGCGCCATGGTGCAGGCCGCATCGCACGAGGCCCACGTGGTCACCCAGGCCCGCTACGACGCGCGCAATCCCGGCGCGCTCAAGCAACTGGTGGCCAGCAAGGCCAAGGTGCTGGCCTTCCCGCAGACCGTGCTCGATGCCTCCTACAAGACCACCATGGCGGTCTATGCGGAGCTGGCCGAGAAAAATCCTGCGTGGAAGAAGATCTACGGCGACTACCGCAACTTCCAGCGCGACGAGGTGCTGTGGTTCCGCTTTGCCGAGGCGCGCTACGACGCCTTCATGTCGGCGCAAAAGCTGTGAAGTCGCGGCGCCCTCGGGCGTCATGCGGGAAAGCCGGGCACTGCCCGGCTTTTTTCATGGGCGCAGGGGACCGGCGCACGCCGGGGCCCGAACGAAAAAAGGCCCCGCGGTTGCGGGGCCTTTGCTGTCCTTGAGGGAGCCTGCGATCAGCTGCCGGACTTGCTCTCGCCCGGCGTGGCCGGTTGCTCGCGCTGCAACTGGTCCTGCAGCGCCTTGAGCGCATCGTCCTCGCTGGCCGGGGCCGAAGGCTCGCCAGGCGTTGCTCCGGGGGCAGGCGGCTGGTTCGCGCCGTCGCCGTTGAACATGGGGTCGTTGAAGTCGATGGCCTCGGGCATGGATGCCTCCATCTCCTGACGCACCTTGTCCAGGTCGTACTCCACCTTCTTGTCCAGCCCGCTGGAGACGATGCCGGGGAAGATGATGATCAGGGCCACCATGAGCAGCTGGATCAGCAGGAAAGGGATGGCGCCCGCATAGATCTGCATGGTGGTCACGGGCTCGGTCATCTTCTTGGTGACCTTGTCCACGTAGGCCTTGGCCGGGGCCACGCTGCGCAGGAAGAACAGCGCGAAGCCGAAGGGCGGGTGCATGAACGAGGTCTGCATGTTCACGGCCAGCAGCACGCCGAACCAGACCAGGTCGATGCCCAGCTTGTCGGCCACGGGGGCCAGCAGCGGCACGACGATGAAGGACAGCTCGAAGAAGTCCAGGAAGAAGGCCAGCACGAAGATCATGATGTTGACCACGATCAGGAAGCCGATCTCGCCGCCTGGCAGGGACACCAGCAGCTCCTCCACCCACTTGGGGCCGTCCACGCCCTGGAAGGTCAGGCCGAACATGGTCGCGCCGATCAGGATGAACATCACGAAGCACGACAGCTTGGTGGTGGACATCAGCGCCTGCTTGAGCAGGTCCATGCTCAGGCGGCCGCGCACGAAGGCCATGATGGCCGCGCCCAGCGCGCCCATGGCGCCGCCTTCGGTGGGCGTTGCAACGCCCAGGAAGATGGTGCCCAGCACCAGGAAGATCAGCAGCAGCGGCGGGATCAGCACGAAGGTCACGCGCTCGGCCATGCGGCTGAGCAGGTGCAGGCCCGTGAGCTTGTTGAACATGGCGGCAATGAAGGCCAGGGCCACGCCGAAGCACATGGACACCACGATGGTCTCGTCCAGAGCGACCTTCTCCACCACATCGCCGGACCACCAGGTGTGCAGCTGGGGCATGTACTGGGCGACCACCATCGAGGCGGCCACGCACAGCACGGTCAGCACCAGGGTGGAAGGCAGGCCGGAGTTGCCGTTGGGCTCGCGCAGCGTGCGCGCCTCGGGCGGCAGGGCGGGCACCATGGCGGGCTTGAAGATGGCCAGCACGACGATGAACAGCGCATAGAAGCCCGTCAGCATCAGGCCCGGCAGGAAGGCGCCCTTGTACATGTCGCCCACGCTGCGGCCCAGCTGGTCGGCCAGCACGATCAGCACCAGGGACGGCGGAATGATCTGCGCCAGCGTGCCCGACGCCGCGATCACGCCCGAGGCCACCCGGCGGTCATAGCCGTAGCGCATCATGATGGGCAGGGAGATCAGGCCCATGGAGATCACCGATGCCGCGACCACGCCCGTGGTCGCCGCCAGCAGCGCGCCTACGAAGATCACCGCGAAGGCCACGCCGCCGCGCACGGGGCCGAAGAGCTGGCCCACGGTCTCCAGCAGGTCCTCGGCCATGCCGCTTCGCTCCAGTATCAGCCCCATGAGGGTGAAGAACGGTATGGCCAGCATCGTCTCGTTCTGCATGATGCCGAAGATGCGCAGCGGAAGGGCCTGCAGCAGGGCTTCGGGCAGCACGCCCAGTTCGATGCCGACAAAGGCGAAGAACAGTCCGCAGGCGCCCAGGCTGAATGCCACTGGAAAACCCACGAGCAGGAAAAGTATCAGCCCCGCGAACATGATCGGGGCCAGGTTGTGGATCACGAATTCCATGATGTCTGTTTCCCCGATCAGGCGCTTTGCCCGCTTTTGTCCTTGGCACCTGCCAGCCCGCGCAGTGCTTCGGCCAGGTCTTCCTCGGCGGTCTTCTCGCCCTTCTTGGCCGTGGGATCGTCGATCAGGCCCTTCAGGAAGGCGATGCGCTTGATCAGCTCCGACATGCCCTGCAGCAGCAGCAGCCCGAAGCCGATGGGGATCATCAGGTAGACGGGCCAGCGCACCAGGCCGCCTGCGTTGCCCGACATCTCGCCGGTCTGCATGGCCTGGATCACGAAGGGCGTGCCGAACCACAGGATGGCCAGCGCCATGGGGGTCAGGAAGAAGACGAAGCCGAAGATGTCGATCCAGATCTGCGTGCGCTTGGACAGGCGGCTGGCGATCACATCCACCTTCACATGCTCGCCCTGCAGCAGCGTGTAGCCGGCGGCCAGCAGGAAGGAGGCCGCGAACAGGTACCACTGCACTTCGAGGTAGGCGTTCGAGCTGGTGTGCAACACCTTGCGAACGATGGCATTGATGCCGCTGATGACCGTGGAGGCCAGGATCAGCCAGATAAGCCATCGCCCGACCAGGCTGTTGAGCCAGTCGACCCCCCTTGAGAATTTGAGCAAAGCCTGCATGGTGTCTCCAAAAAGTAGGCTGTATTGGGTCCGTCGCCGTACGCCAGCCTGTAGGCCGGCGCGCAGCGCTCTTGTCGGCGCATGGACCAAAGCCGTCGATTCTACGGAGACCCGAACGCCGCAGGCGGCCCGCTCCCCCTAAAAGAAATCCGTGTGAACCCGAGGAAACGTCCCGTTCAAGTGGCGGTGTGTGGCTTGCGGGCCCCCAGTTTGCGGTACAGCGTGGCGCGGCTGATGCCCAGCGCGCGGGCGGCCCGGGTCACATTGCCCTGGGCGTCCTGCAGGGCCTGGTCGATCAGCACGCCCTCGCTGGCGCGCAGCGGGCTGGGCTGGGCGGCGGCAGCGAGTGCCGCCGTGCCCAGCGCAGGCAGCAGCTGGCGCAGCTGGGGGCCGGGCTGCACCAGCGCCTGCAGCCGCAGGCCCGACCACAGCGGCAGGCGCAGCGGCTCGTTGGGGCGCTGGCGCGCATGGTCCACCAGCGCCGTCCAGGGCATGGCCAGCAGTTCGCTGCAGTGCAGCGGCTGGCCCGGCAGCGACAGCGGCTGGGGCACGAGCTGGCGGGCCAGGGTATTGCTGCCCGCCACATGCCCTTCGGCGTCCACGGCCAGCAGGCCTTCGCCCTCCTGGCCCAGCGGCCCGCCGGGCCAATTCAGGTGCAGAAGCAGGGCATGGGGCAGGGCGCGCAGCAGCCGGTCCTCGATGGCGCGGGCACAGCGCAGCGCCAGGTGCATGAGTTCGGGCCGCTCCGGCACGTCCACGCCCGTGATGTCCAGCATGCCCAGGCATCGGCCGTCCGGGCCGGACAGCGGCGCACCCGCGCAGCTGTAGTGGCGGTTGGCCTCGAAGAAATGCTCTGCCCGGTGCAGCCAGACGGGGCCGTGTTCGGCCAGGGCCGCGCCAATGGCCGTGGTGCCCACGCCCTGCTCGGACAGGTCCACGCCCACGCGGGCGATGGCCTGCACGCGGATGTCGCTGCGCTCCAGCGGCCCCTGCACCTCCAGCACCGTGCCGCGTGCATCGGTCAGCAGGCTGAAGTAGTGCATGGCGCCCACGGCGCCCACCAGCTGGGCCATCACGGGGCGCGCGGCCTGCAGCAGCACCTCATGGCCATCACGGGTCTGGCGCAGCGCATGCGGCCCCAATGCTTCGTAGACCACGCGTTCGTCCGGGCGGCGGCCTGCCGCCAGGCAGCGCTGCCAGGAGCGCCACAGCCAGGGTGCGATGCCGGGCGGTGAGCCGGCCAGCGCCTGATCGCCGAAAACCAGGCTGCGGGCCCGGGCGACCTGCTGGTGGCGCGGATCGGCGGGGCAGGGCTGCGCGGCGTCGGGGCTCAGGGCGAACATGGGGCGGGAACTCCTGTGGCTGGCTGGCAAGGGATTGCGAACGGGCTGGCAGGCTGGCACGGTCGAGGCCGGGGCGCGCAGGCGCAAGCGGTGCGGGCTGCGGCTGCGGTGACGACTGTGTCATTTTGAGAATATCCGCGCCGCCTGGCCCGGGCTTGCGGGTCAACCCTAGAACGGGCGCCTGCGGGCAGGGCGACCATGGCAGGCGAGGTTCCCGGCGTTCCCCCACGTTCCAGATCACCGCCGATCACAGGCAGGAGACAGCACGATGAATGTCCAGCTCACCGTCAACGGGCGCGCGCAGCGCATCGACGTTCCGCCCAACACCTTGCTCGTGCATGCGCTGCGCGAGCACCTGCGCCTGACCGGCACGCATGTGGGCTGCGACACCAGCCAGTGCGGGGCCTGCACCGTCATCGTCGACGGCCACGCCGTCAAGTCCTGCGCCATGCTGGCCGTGCAGGCCGAGGGCTGCGAGGTGCGCACCATCGAAGGGCTGGCGGATATCGACGGCGGCCTGCACCCCATGCAGGCGGCCTTCAAGGAGTGCCACGGCCTGCAATGCGGCTTTTGCACGCCGGGCATGGTCATGAGCGCCGTGGACCTGTGCCAGCGCCAGCCGTGCGCGAGCGATCGCGAGATCCGCGAGGCACTGGAGGGCAACCTGTGCCGCTGCACGGGCTACCAGAACATCGTGGCCGCCGTGAAAAAGGGCAGCCAGGCCATGGCAGGGCCTGCGACCTGAGCGCCGCAGGCCACCACAAGGAGACAGCCATGGGTGCATCCGACTTTTCCAAGCTCCCCCACATCGGCGAGCCCGTCAAGCGCAAGGAGGACTACCGCTTCCTCACGGGCGCGGGCCAGTACACCGACGACATCGCGCTGGCCGCCCAGGCCCATGCGGTGTTCGTGCGCTCGCCGCACGCGCATGCGCGCGTGCGCTCCGTTTCCACCGATGCGGCCAAGGCCGCGCCCGGCGTCATCGGCGTGCTCACGGGCGCCGACGTGGCGGCCGACAAGATCAACGGCCTGCCCTGCGGTTGGCTGATCACCAGCACCAACGGCGAGCCCATGAAGGAGCCGCCGCATCCCATCCTGGCGCTGGACACCGTGCGCTACGTGGGCGACCAGGTCGCCATGGTCGTGGCCGAGACGCTGGAGCAGGCGCGCGACGCGGCCGAGCTGGTGGAGGTGGACTACGACCCGCTGCCCGCCGTGGTGCTGGTGGCCGACGCGGCGGCCGGCAGCGTGCCCGGCGCGGTGGTGCATGACATCGCCCCCGACAACCACTGCTACAAATGGGCCATCGGCGACAAGGCCGCCGTGGATGCCGTGTTTGCGGGCGCCGCCCACATCGCCCAGCTGGACCTGGTCAACAACCGGCTGATTCCCAACGCCATGGAGCCGCGCGCGGCCATCGGCAGCTACAGCCGCGCCAATGACGAGTACACGCTGTACGTGGCCAACCAGAACCCGCACGTCGAGCGGCTGCTGATGACGGCCTTCGTCATGGGCCTGCCCGAGCACAAGGTGCGCGTGATCGCGCCCGACGTGGGCGGCGGCTTCGGCTCCAAGATCTTCCTGTATGCCGAGGATGTCTGCCTGACCTGGGGTGCGCGAAAGCTCAACCGCAACATCAAGTGGACGGCCGACCGCAGCGAGTCCTTCCTCACCGACGCCCATGGCCGTGACCACGTCAGCCATGCCGAGATGGCCATGGACGCCAGCGGCAAGTTCCTGGCCATGCGCGTGCACACGGATGCCAACCTGGGCGCCTACCTGAGCACCTTCGCCAGCGCCGTGCCCACCATCCTCTATGCCACCCTGCTGGCGGGCCAGTACGCCACACCCCAGGTCTATGTGGAGGTCGATGCCTGGTTCACCCACACCGCCCCCGTCGATGCCTACCGGGGCGCGGGCCGGCCCGAGGCCACCTACCTGCTGGAGCGCCTGGTCAGCCGCTGCGCCTGGCAACTGAACCTGTCGCAGGCCGAGATACGGCGGCGCAACTTCGTCACCAGCTTTCCCTACCAGACGCCCGTGGCCCTGCAGTACGACGTGGGCGACTACGGCGCATGCATGGACAAGGCCGAGGCCCTGGCCGACGTGGCCGGCTTTGCCGCGCGCCGTGCCGACAGCGAGGCGCGGGGCCTCAGGCGCGGCCTGGGCTACAGCAGCTACATCGAGGCCTGCGGCCTGGCGCCCAGCAACATCGCGGGCGCCCTGGGCGCGCGGGCCGGCCTGTTCGAATGCGGCGAGGTGCGCGTGCACCCCACGGGCAGCGTCACCGTGTTCACGGGCTCGCACAGCCACGGCCAGGGGCACGAGACCACCTTCGCCCAGGTGGTGGCCGCGCGCCTGGGGATACCCGTGGAGAACGTGGACATCGTCCACGGCGACACGGGCCGTGTGCCCTTCGGCATGGGCACCTATGGCTCGCGCTCCATCAGCGTGGGCGGCGCGGCCATCATGAAGGCGCTGGACAAGATCGAGGCCAAGGCCAAGAAGATCGCGGCCCACCTGATGGAGGCCAGCGACGCCGACATCGACTTCGCGGACGGCGAGTTCACGGTGCGCGGCACCGACAAGAAAATCCCCTTCGCCCAGATCGCGCTCACCGCCTATGTGCCGCACAACTACCCGCTGGACAAGCTGGAGCCCGGCCTCAACGAAACCGCCTTCTACGACCCCACCAACTTCACCTTCCCCGCAGGCACCTACATCTGCGAGGTCGAGGTGGACCCGGCCACGGGCGTGGTGCGCGTGGACCGCTTCAGCGCCGTGGACGACTTCGGCACCATCATCAATCCCATGATCGTCGAGGGCCAGGTGCACGGCGGCGTGGCCCAGGGCATAGGCCAGGCGCTGCTGGAAAACTGCGTCTACGACCGCGAGACCGGCCAGCTGCTCACCGGCAGCTTCATGGACTACGCCATGCCGCGCGCCGACGACTTCCCCGAATTCAAGCTCGGCACCGTCTGCACGCCCTGCACGCACAACCCGCTGGGCACCAAGGGCTGCGGCGAGGCGGGGGCCATAGGCTCGCCGCCCGCCGTCATCAATGCCGTGCTCGACGCACTGCATCCCCTGGGTGTCAGGGACCTGGACATGCCGGCCAGCCCGCACCGTGTCTGGTCGGCCATCGACGCCGCAGCCACCTCCTGAGGAGAGCGCCATGTACGCATTCACCTATGAAGCCCCAGGCACCACGGCCGACGCCGCCGCGCTGGCCGCGCAGGGCGGCCAGTACCTGGCCGGCGGCCAGAGCCTGCTGCCATCGATGCGCCTGCGCCTGGCGCGGCCCGAACAGATCGTGGACCTGAACCGCGTCCAGGGCCTGGCCGGCATTGCCGTCGACGGCCAGACCGTGGAAATCCGCGCCATGACGCGCCATGCCGACGTGGCCGCCAACCCGCAGGTCCAGGCCGCCATCCCGGCCCTGGCCGAGCTGGCCGGCGGCATCGGCGACCGCCAGGTGCGCGCGCGCGGCACCATCGGCGGTTCGCTGGCCAACAACGACCCCGCTGCCTGCTACCCCAGTGCCGTGCTGGGCCTGGGCGCCACCGTCGTCACCGACCGGCGCGAGATCGCGGCCGACGACTTCTTCCAGGGCATGTACACCACGGCGCTGGGCAGCGGCGAGCTGATCACGGCCGTGCGCTTTCCCGTGCCGAAGAAGGCCGCCTACCTCAAGTTCAAGCAGCCCGCCTCGCGCTTCGCCCTGGTGGGCGTCTTCGTCGCCCAGACCGACAGCGGCGTGCGCGTGGCCATCACGGGCGCCGGGCTCAGCGTGTTCCGCCATGCGGGGCTGGAGGCCGCGCTCAACCAGAGCTTCACGCCCGACGCGGCCGCCCAGGTGCTGATCGACCATGCCGACCTCAACAGCGACCTGCATGCCAGCGCGCGCTACCGGGCGCAGTTGATCAGCGTGCAGACGCAGCGTGCGGTATCGCAGATGCTGGGGTGACACGGCGGATGCCTTCCGAGCAAGCCATTGCCTCCATAGACGCCCTGGCCGCCGCGCTGCAGGCCGAAGGCTATTTCGCCGACCGGCGCCTGGCCACGGCCGTCTTCCTGGCCCTGCGGCTGCAGCGGCCGCTGCTGCTGGAGGGCGAGCCCGGCGTGGGCAAGACCGCGCTGGCCCAGGCGCTGGCACGCGTGCTGGCGCGCCGCCTGATCCGGCTGCAGTGCTATGACGGCATGGAGCAGCGCGAGGCGCTGTATGAATGGAACTACGCGGCCCAGCTGCTGCACCTGCGCGCGGCCGAGCTGGCCTCGGCGCAGCCCGCGGCCGCACCGGATCAGGACCGCCTGCAGCGCGCCGAGCAGGAGGTCTACCAGGAGCGCTACCTGGTAAGCCGCCCGCTGCTGCAGGCCCTGCAGCAGCCTGAACCCGGCGCCGTGCTGCTGATCGACGAGATCGACCGTGCCGACGAGCCCTTCGAGGCCTTCCTGCTCGAATACCTGGGCGAGTACCAGGTCAGCATTCCCGAGCTGGGCACGGTGGCGGCACGCGTGCCGCCCGTGACCGTGCTCACCAGCAACCGCACGCGCGACCTGCACGATGCCGTCAAGCGCCGCTGCCTCTACCACTGGCTGGACTATCCCGGGCGCGAGCGCGAGCTGGCCATCGTGCGCGCCCTGGTGCCCGGGGCCGGGCAGGCCCTGACCGCCCAGGTGGCGAGCTTCGTGGGACGGCTGCGCAGCCAGCCCTTTGCCGACGCCTTCCAGCGGGTGCCCGGCATTGCCGAAAGCGTGGAATGGGCCAAGGCCCTGGTGGCGCTGGACACCCTGGTGGTCGATCCCGAAGTCGTGCACGACACGGCAGGCATCCTCTTCAAGCAGCGCGAGGACGTGGCCGCGCTCACGCCCGAGCGGCTGCAGCAACTGCTGGCGCCGGAGCCCGCGCCGTGACGGCTGGGGCAGCCGGTACAGCCGGTGCCGCCGGTGCCGCCGGTGCCGCCGATGGGGGCGGGCGCACCAGCTGGCTGGGCGATGCGCGCAGCGGCAAGCTCGCCGGCAACCTGGTCGGCTTTGCGCGTGCGCTGCGCCGCGCGGGCGTGCCCGTGGATGGCGGGCGCATGGCGCTGGCCCAGCAGGCCCTGCCCCTGGTCGGCCTGGCGCGCGAGGACATGGCCGCCGCGCTGGAGGCCGTATTTGTGAGCAACGCCCAGGACCGCGCCGTGTTCCGCGAACTGTTCGACGCCTACTTCCGCAATCCCGACGTGGCCAGGCAACTGCTGGCCCAGTTGCTGCCGCAGGCGCCCCGGCCGTCCGCGCCGCGCCACCGCCCGCGCGTGCAGGAAGCCTTGTCGCCCCGCCAGGCAGGCGAGGGCAGGGCCGCCGTCGATGAAGAGCTGAAGCTGGACGCCGCCATGACGGCCAGCGAGCGCCACCGCCTGCGCCATGCCGACTTCAACCAGCTCAGCGCCAGCGAATACCTGCTGGTGCAGCGCCTGGCCAGGGACATTGCCCTTCCCTTGCCCCGCTACCGCAGCCGCCGCACGCGCACGGGCCAGCGCGGCGCGGTGCCTGACTGGGCTGCCAGCCTGCGTGCGGCATCGCACCATGGCGGCGAAATGCTGCAGCTGCTGCGGCGCGAACGGCGGCGCCTGCCGCTGCCCTGGCTGGCCCTGGTCGATGTCTCGGGCTCCATGGAGCGCTATGCGCGGCTGTTGCTGGCCTTCCTGCACGCGGCCACCAGCACGCAGCGCCATGCGGGCCTGCGCCGCCAGGTCTTCAGCTTCGGCACCGAGCTGCGCAACCTGGGCCCGGCCTTTGCCCAGGCCGATGCCGACGCCATGCTCGAGCGCGCCAACGCCGCCATTGCCGACTTTGGCGGCGGCACGCGCCTGGGCAGCAGCCTGGGCGAACTGCGCCGCCTGCATGCGCGCCACCGGGTTTCAGGCCTGGTGGGCCGGCGCACCCTGGTGCTCATCATCAGCGACGGCCTGGACACCGGCGATGCCGCCGAGCTGGATCGCGAACTGGCCTGGCTGCGCCGCCACAGCGCGCGGCTGCTGTGGCTCAACCCGCTGCTGCGCTTTGACGGGTATGCCCCACTGGCCCAGGGGGCGGCCGTGCTGCATCGTCATGCCCATGCCATGCTTGCGGTACACAACCTGGAATCGCTGCAGCAGCTGGCCGGTCACCTGGCGCGGCTGCTGGCGGCGCCAGGCCGCTGAGCCGCTTGCGGCCACCCCCATCGCAGAAAGGAATTGCCATGGAAATGCAAGCCAGCCGTTCCCTCGCCGTCAGCCAGCAGCAGGCCTGGGAGGCGCTCAACGATCCCGAAACGCTCAAGGCCTGCCTGGCCGGCTGCGACCGCTTCGAACCCTTGGGCGATGACCAGTACGCCGTGGGCATGGCGGTCAAGGTGGGGCCGGTATCGGCCAAGTTCAGCGGCAAGGTCACGCTGTCCGACATCACGCCGCCCGAGCGCTACCGCATCGCCTTTGAAGGCCAGGGCGGCGTGGCCGGCTTCGGCAAGGGCGAGGCCGACGTCACCCTCACTCCCGAGCCCGCTGACGCCGCAGGCCAGCCGCGCTGCCTGCTCAGCTACAGCGTGCAGGCCCAGGTCGGCGGCAAGATCGCCCAGCTGGGCCAGCGGCTGATCGACGGCGCCGCCCGCAACATGGCCGACGACTTCTTCGCGCGCTTCGACACGCTGATGCAGCAGCGCCACCCGCGCGCGGCGGCAGCGCCTGCCGATGCAGGCGACACCGCCGACCTGTCCCACCTGCCTGCCGGCCTGGCCGATGAAACCGGCCACATCGAGCCCACCGTGGACGCCCAGGCCTGGGAGCACGACGCCGCAGCCGGCGTGGCCACGCCGCTGGATGCCGCACCGGCCACCGAGGCCGAGGAACGCTCGCGCCGCGCCATCCCGCTGTGGTGCTGGGGGCTGGCCATCGTCGTCGTTCTCGGGGCCGGCTGGCTGCTCTCGCGGTACTAGGGCGCTCCCCCTGAGCGGCTGCGCCGCTTCCCCCGTGTGCACGGCGCCCTCTCTCGCTTCGCGGGAGGGGGGCATACGGGCAGCCGGCGACGCCCTCGCCGCGAGGCGGCTCTTGCTCGGCGTCTCTGGCCTCAGATTTGTTGTGGCTTCTATGCTTCGCCCTGCGCTACCAAGCCCTTTTTACATGCTGCTGCACCCTTCTTGATGCAGAGAGACAATAGCCGCCGAAAAACGCCAGGCGCCCAGCTGCACAGGCAAGCCAGGTGCCGGCGTGGAGATTTGCAATGGAAAACCTGGATGTTCATGTTCTGCGCCACCTCGCGCAATGGCGCGCTCAGGGCGAGCGCGCGCTGCTGGCCACGGTGGTGCGTACCTGGGGCTCGTCGCCCCGGCCCATCGGCTCCATCATGGCGCTGGGGGCCTCGGGCGCCGTGGTCGGCTCCGTGTCCGGCGGCTGCATCGAGGACGACCTGATCGCCCGCTACAGCCACGCCTCGGACGCCGACGCCCTGAGCGACGGCGCGCCCCGGCTGCTGCGCTACGGCGTCAGCGCCGACGAGGCCCACCGCTTCGGCCTGCCCTGCGGCGGCACGCTGGAGCTGCTGCTCGAATTCAATCCCGACGCTGCTGCGCTGCAGCAACTCGTGCAATGGCTGGACGAAGGCCGCATGGTGCGGCGCACCGTGGACAAGGCCACGGGCCAGGTCGTCCAGCAGGTCAGCGACGCGCCCGAGCCGCTGGTGCATGACGGGCAGCAGGTCGCCAACAGCTTCGGCCCCGAGTACCGCATGCTGCTCATCGGCGCAGGCCAGCTGTCCGAATACCTGGCCACCATGGCGCTGTTCAACGGTTTTGCGGTCACCGTCTGCGACCCGCGCGAGGAATACAGCCGCCACTGGAGCGTGGCCGGCGTGCAGCTGTCGCGCGAGATGCCCGACGACCTCGTGCGCACCATGCGCGCCGATGCGCGCACCTGCATCATCGGCCTCACGCACGACCCCAAGCTCGACGACCTGGCCCTCATGGAAGCCCTGGAATCCCCGGCCTTCTACGTCGGCGCCATCGGCTCGCGCCGCAACACCGCCCTGCGCCTGCAGCGCCTGAGCGAGCACTTCGGCCTGGGCGACGCGCAACTGGCGCGCCTGCGCGGCCCCATCGGCCTGTACATAGGCAGCAAGACGCCTCCCGAAATCGCCGTCAGCATCATGGCCGAGGTCCTGGCCGCCAAGAACGGCGTGGCCCTGCCGCGCGGCATGACCGTGGAAGAAGGCAAGCTCGCCGCCGCCCAGCCCCCGCAGCCGCTGGAGGATGACGGGCCCGAGGGCATCACGCCCCTGGTGTGCGGGGTGGGTTAGACCACCGCATGGAAGGCCTTGTTGGCAATCTTCCAGCCGGCCTCGGTCTTGAGCAGCACGAAGTAGTCGATGAAGGTGATGGCACCGTGCACCAGGGTGATCTTGGCGCTGGCCGCCGTGCCGCCGATGTCGATGGCGTCGATGCTGCGGCGGCGCGTGGCCTCGTCGGCGGCGGGCTGGCCCTTGAAGCGGGCGCAGTAGGTTTCGATGTCCCAGGAGGTCAGCGGGCCTTCGCGCACGCTTTCGATGCGGGCGGTGGGCATGAAGGCGGCGCGCATGTGGGCGCTGTTGTCCTCGGCATGGCCGCGCATGTACAGCTCCAGCGGCACGCGCACGGCGGCTTCTTCGGGGTGGTCGGTCAGGCGTGGGTTGGCAGTCGTCATGGTGTTCTCCTGGGACGGATGGATGGCGGCCTGCGCTTGCAGGCCAGCGGCCGCGCATCGTAGCCACAAGCGCGGGGGGCAGTCCAACCGGGGGCGAGGCGCGGGCCGCGCCGGGGTGCGGTGCAATGCCTTGTTTTCAATGGACTTTTCGGCCGATGCGCCCCGCATTGGCCGTGCCTGGGTCAACAGTGTTTTGAGCGCCATGCCCTGTCTGCATGCCTGCCGGCGCGTGCCCGTGCGGGCCAGAAAACGCTCTGGTCAGAGCGGGTAAAGCCGGGGTAAAGCGGGGGTAATGCCTGCGTAAAACGGCGTTCTGCCTCGTTTTGGAGAGCATGGGACTGGCTACCATAGCCGCATCCGCCGCCGTTCCCCGTTCCGGGGCCGGACCCACGGTTTCCTCCCACGACTTCCCGCAGTGACCATGAAACGCCTGTCAAGCAGCCCCTTTGTTGCAGATGCCCACGGCGTACGCCAGCGCGGCCGGGTACGGCCCGCCCTGATGTGGGGCGTGGTGGCACTGGCCCTGGTGGCGGGGGGCGGGCTGTGGTGGTGGAACAAGCGGGCGCCGGCCCAGGGCGAGCAGGCCTCGGCCGGTGCGCCCGGCCCGGGTGGCGGGCGTGCGGGAGGCGGCCGGCGCGGCCCCGGCGGGCCGGGTGGGCCTGGCGGCCCCGGCGCCATGGGTGCCCAGGCGCAGCCGGTGTCCGTGGGCGTGGTGGAGCGGCGCGACATGCGCGTGCTGATCAGCGCCATCGGCACCATGAACCCGCGCGCCACGGCCGTGGTGCGCGCCAAGGTGTCGGGCGAGTTGCTGCGCCTGCATTTCAAGGAAGGCGACGAGGTCAAGGCCGGCCAGCTGCTGGCCGAGATCGATCCGCGCAGCTTCCAGGCCAGCTTCAACCAGATCCAGGGCACGCTGCAGCGCGACCAGGCGCTGCTCAAGAACGCCCAGCTGGACCTGCAGCGCTACAAGGAGCTGCAGGCACAGGATTCCATTGCCGGCCAGCAGGTCGATACCCAGGCTGCGCTGGTGCGCCAGTACCAGGGCACGGTGGCCGCCGACCAGGCCCAGGCCGATGCGGCCAAGCTGCAACTGAGCTACACGCGCATCACGGCGCCCATTGCGGGCCGGCTGGGCCTGCGCCAGGCCGACCGGGGCAATGTGGTCAATCCTTCGGATGCCAACGGCATCGTCACCATCACCCAGGTCAAGCCCATCGATGCGGTGTTCTCCGTGCCCGAGGCCCATGTGGGCACGCTGGCGCGGCGCCTGGCCGAAGGGCGCGAGCTGCCCGTGGAGCTGTGGGACCGGGACCTCAAGCAGCAACTGGGGCGCGGCCGCCTCAATGCGGTGGACAACAGCATCGACATCGCCACCGGCACCATCAAGGCCAAGGCCGCTTTCGACAATGCCGAGGGCCGGCTGTTCGCCAACCAGTTCGTCAACGTCAAGCTGGAAGTGGACCGGCTGGAGCAGGCGCTGACCGTGCCGACCACGGCCGTGCAGAACAACTACGTCTACCTGGTCCAGGAGGATGGCACGGTGACGCAGCGGCGCATCGCCGTGGGCGTGACCGATGGCGACCGCGTCAGCGTCAAAGGCGAGCTCAAGCCTGGCGAGCAGGTGGTGGTGGACGGCATTGACCGCCTGCGCGAAGGCGCCAAGGTCACGGTGATCGAGCCCGACAAGGTGCAGAAGGTGGACCAGGCCGTGCAGGATGCCTCCGGCCAGCCGCGCGGCATGCGCAACCTGCCGCCCGATGTGCGCGCCAAGCTGGCGACCATGAACCCCGACGAGCGCAAGGCCTACCTGCAGAAGCTGCGTGCCGAGCGCGGTGGGCAGCGCAATGGGGGTAACGGTGGAAGCGGCGGCAACGGCGGCAACGGCGGCAACGTGACTGCGCCGGCGGCCGAAGGCTCCGCATCCGCAGGCCAGTCGCCGGCACCGTCGCCCGGATCGCCCCAGCCTTCGCCCGGCCCGGCGCCTGCCACGCCCTCTGCGCCTGCTGCCCCGGCGGCTCCCGCTCCGGCCGGGCGCTGAGCAGCGCCCCGGCACCTGAAGACTGCAAGCCCTTCCAGGCGGCCCCATGAATCTTTCCCGCATCTTCATCCTGCGACCCGTCGCCACCTCGCTGCTGATGGTGGCGGTGCTGATCGCCGGCCTGCTGGCCTACCGGCTGTTGCCGATTTCGGCCCTGCCCGAGGTGGACTACCCCACCATCCAGGTCACCACGCTGTACCCCGGTGCCAGCCCCGACGTGATGACCTCCAACGTCACCGCGCCGCTGGAGCGCCAGCTGGGCCAGATGCCGGGGCTGTCGCAGATGTCGTCCACCAGTTCGGGCGGCGCCTCGGTAATCACGCTGCGCTTTGCGCTGGACATGGCCATGGACGTGGCCGAGCAGCAGGTGCAGGCCGCCATCAACGCGGGCTCCAACCTGCTGCCCAGCGACCTGCCCATGCCCCCGCTGTACAGCAAGGTCAACCCGGCGGATGCGCCCATCCTCACGCTGGCCATCACCTCGCCCTCGCTGCCGGTGATCCGCGTCAACGACCTGGTGGAAAACCGCCTGGCGCCCAAGCTCTCGCAGGTCAACGGCGTGGGCCTGGTGGCGATCGCCGGCGGGCGCCGGCCTGCCGTGCGCATCCAGGCCAACCCGACGGCGCTGGCCGGCCTGGGCATGACGCTGGACGATGTGCGCACCGCCATCGCCGCCGCCAACGTCAAGCAGGCCAAGGGCGGCTTCGACGGCCCGGCGCGCGCCTCCACCATCGATGCCAATGACCAGCTGCAGTCGGCGGCCGAGTACCGCAACCTCATCATCGCCTTCAAGAACGGCCTGCCCGTGCGCCTGTCCGACATCGCCCAGACCGTGGACGATGCCGAGAACACGCGCCTAGCCGCCTGGGCCGGCACGCCCGAAGGCGGTTCGCGCGCGGGCGTGATCCTCAATATCCGGCGCCAGCCCGGCGCCAACGTGATCGAGACGGTGGACCGCATCAAGGCGCTGCTGCCCCAGCTCAAGGAGACGCTGCCGGCCTCGCTGGACGTGCAGGTGCTGACCGACCGCACGGTGACCATCCGCGCCTCGGTCAACGACATGCAGCTGGAGCTGATGCTGGCCATCGCCCTGGTGGTGGCGGTGATCTTCGTCTTCCTGCGCAGCGCCTCGGCCACGCTGATACCGAGCTTTGCCGTGCCGCTGTCGCTGATCGGCACCTTCGGCGTGATGTACCTGGCCGGTTTTTCCATCAACAACCTCACGCTGATGGCGCTGACGATCTCCACCGGCTTCGTGGTGGACGATGCCATCGTGATGATCGAGAACATCGCGCGCTTCGTGGAAAAGGGCGAGCCGCCCATGCAGGCCGCGCTCAAGGGCGCCAAGCAGATCGGCTTCACCATCATCTCGCTGACGATTTCGCTGATCGCCGTGCTGATCCCGCTGCTGTTCATGGGCGACGTGGTGGGGCGGCTGTTCCACGAGTTCGCCATCACCATGGCGGTGGCCATCCTGATCTCGGCCGTGGTCTCGCTGACGCTCACGCCCATGCTGTGCGCACGGCTGCTGCGCCACCAGCCCGAAGGGGCCGAGGAGGAAAAGCACGGCCGCCTGTACCACGCCACGGGCCGCTTCTTCGACCGCACCATCGCCGGCTACGGCCGCATCCTCACCTGGGTGCTGGACCGCCGGGGCCTGACCTGGATCGTCTTCCTGGCCACGCTGGCCGTGACCGTGCTGCTGTACTTTGCCGTGCCCAAGGGCTTCTTCCCCGACCAGGACACGGGCACCATCCAGGCCACGACCGAGGCCGACCAGTCCATCTCGTTTGCCGCCATGGCCGAGCGCCAGCAGGCCCTGGCCGAGCTGCTGCTCAAGGACCCGGCCGTGCAGAGCATCTCGTCCTTCATCGGCGTCGATGGCAGCAACACCACGCTGAACACGGGCCGGCTGCTGATCGACCTCAAGCCCCACGGCCAGCGCGATGGCGTGCCCGCCGTGCTGCGCCGCCTGTCCGACGATGCGCTGCAGATCCCGGGCATACGCCTGTACGCACAGCCCGTGCAGGACCTGACCATCGAGGACCGCGTGGCGCGCACCCAGTACCAGTTGCTGATGTCCTCGCCCGACATGGCGCAGCTGACCACCAGCACCCAGGCCCTGGTCGAGCGCATGCACGGCCTGCCCGAGCTGGTGGACGTGGGCAGCGACCTGCAGGACCAGGGCCTGCAGGCCTTCGTGCAGATCGACCGGGCCCAGGCCAGCCGGCTGGGCGTGACGGTCTCGGCCATCGACACGGCGCTGTACAACGCCTTCGGCCAGCGGCTGATCTCCACCATCTTCACGCAGTCCAACCAGTACCGCGTGGTGCTGGAAGTGGCGCCGCAGTTCAAGATCGGGCCCGAGTCGCTGCAGGCCATCTATGTGGCCTCCAGCGCGGGCGCGCCCGTGCCGCTGTCCTCGGTGGCCACGGTCAGCGAGCGGCCCATGGCCCTGGCCGTGAACCATGTGGGCCAGCTGCCGGCCGCCACCATCTCGTTCAACACCGCGCCCGGCGTGTCGCTGGGCCATGCGGTCCAGGCCGTGCAGGACCTGATGGCCCAGCTGCGCACCGACGGGCAGATGCCGCTGTCGGTGGATGCCGCCTTCCAGGGCGCAGCCCTGGCCTTCCAGGCCTCGCTGTCCAACACGCTGCTGCTGGTGCTGGCGGCGGTGATCACCATGTACATCGTGCTGGGCGTGCTCTATGAGAGCACCATCCACCCGGTGACCATCCTGTCCACGCTGCCCTCGGCCGGCGTGGGCGCGCTGCTGGCCCTGCTGCTGGCGGGGCTGGACCTGGACATCATCGCCATCATCGGCATCGTGCTGCTGATCGGCATCGTCAAGAAGAACGCGATCATGATGATCGACTTCGCGCTGGAGGCGCAGCGCGAGGAGGGGCACACGCCGCGCGAGGCCATCTACCAGGCCTGCCTGCTGCGGTTCCGGCCTATCCTGATGACGACCTTGGCTGCTTTGCTGGGGGCCTTGCCGTTGATGCTGGGGACGGGGGTGGGCAGTGAGTTGCGGCATCCGTTGGGGGTGACGTTGGTAGGGGGCTTGCTGGTGAGCCAGTTGTTGACTCTGTTCACTACGCCTGTGATCTATCTGACTTTTGAAGGGTGGGCGCAGAGGTGGCGGGATCGGTCTTCGCGTGGAGGTGTCCATGCTTGAACTGGGCTTGCGCTTTTGGCTGGCGCCGCTGGCCGGGGTTCGGCCCGGCGGCCGACCTACTTTCTTGTCGCGCGACAAGAAAGTAGGCAAAGAAGCGCGCCCCCACTGCCCACGACCCTTCGCTTCGCTGCGGGCAACCTGCGTTGGGCGCGATGCGGGGTGTGCCGCAGAACTCGCTTTGCGCTTCGCGCGCCGCTCAGACAACTGCGGCAAGTCAGATGACGAAGCAAGCCTGTCCTTCGGCAGGCTTGCCACCCCGCATCGCGCCCAACGCAGGCGTGGGCAGAGGGGGAAAGGCTGGGGGACGTGCCTTCGCTTTGCTCGGCCTCGTTCTGTGGGGGCTTGGTCATGAGCCAGCTTTCCAATCTTTCGGCGCCGTTCATCTTCCGGCCCATTGCCACCATGCTGATGACCATCGGCCTGGCGCTGGCGGGGGCAGTGTCGTATTTCCTGCTGCCGGTGGCGCCGCTGCCGCAGGTGGACTATCCGACGATTTCGGTGTCGGCCAGCCTGCCGGGTGCAAGCCCGGACACCATGGCTGCCACGGTGGCGACGCCGCTGGAGCGGGCGCTGGGGGCGATTGCGGGGGTCAATGAGATCACGTCCAGCTCCAGCCTGGGCAGTACGCGCATCACGCTGCAGTTCGATCTGTCGCGCACGGTGGACAGCGCGGCGCGCGATGTGCAGGCCGCCATCAATGCGGCGCGCACGCTGCTGCCTTCGGGCATGCCGGGCAATCCTACGTATCGCAAGGTGAATCCGGCCGATGCGCCGATCATGATCCTGGCGCTCACGTCCAGCGCGCTGACGCGCGGGCAGATGTATGACGCGGCGTCCACCGTGCTGGCGCAGAAGCTGTCGCAGGTGGAGGGCGTGGGCCAGGCGTCCATCAGCGGGGGGGCGCTGCCGGCCGTGCGCGTGGAGCTGGACCCGGTGAAGCTGGCGGCCAATGGCGTGTCGCTGGACCAGGTGCGTACCGCCATTTCGGCCACGAATGCCAACCGGCCGCTGGGCGCGGTGGAGCGCGAGGACCATTACTGGCAGGTGACCGCCAATGACCAGGCGCGCGTGGCGGCCGACTATGCGCCGCTGGTGCTGCGCTGGAGCAATGGCAATGCGATCCGGCTGCAGGACGTGGCCGATGTCACGGATTCGGTGCAGGACGTGCGCAACTACGGCGTGGCCAATGGCAAGCCCGCCATCCTGCTGCAGATCTTCAAGCAGCCCGATGCCAACATCCTGGAGGCCGTGCAGCGCGTGCGCGCGCTGCTGCCGCAGCTCAAGGCGTCCATCCCCGAGGCCATCGATCTGACCATCGTGTCCGACCGCACGCCCACGCTGCGTGCCTCCGTGGTGGAGGTGGAGCGGGCGCTGGTGATCGCCGTGGCGCTGGTGATCCTGGTGGTGTTCCTGTTCCTGCGCAATGGCCGGGCCACGCTGATTCCGGCCGTGGCCGTGCCGGTGTCGCTGGCGGGCACGTTCGGCGTGATGTACCTGGCCGGCTATACGCTGGACAACCTGTCGCTGATGGCGCTGACCGTGGCCACGGGCTTTGTGGTGGACGATGCCATCGTGGTGCTGGAGAACGTGATGCGCCACATGGAGCGCGGCAAGACCGCGCTGCGCGCGGCGCTGGACGGGGCGCGCGAGATCGGGTTCACCGTGGTGTCCATGAGCCTGTCGCTGATCGCGGTGTTCGTGCCCATTCTGTTCATGGGCGGCATCGTGGGGCGGTTCTTCCGCGAGTTCGCGGTGGTGATGTCGGCGGCTATTCTGATCTCGATGGTGGTATCGCTGACCACCACGCCCATGATGTGCGCGGCGCTGCTGCGCTCGCACCGGCTGCCTGCAAAGCAGCGGCCGCGCAGGCGCCTGGGCCGCGCCTGGGACCGCTTCGCGGCCTGGATGGGGCGCGTGGAGCGGCGTGCCATGTCCGGCTACCGCGCCAGCCTGGCGTGGTGCCTGCGCCACCAGCCGCTGGTGCTGCTGGTGCTGGTCGGCGTGGTGGCGCTGAACGTGCACCTGTACATGGCCATCGACAAGGGCTTCATGCCCAGCCAGGACACGGGCCGCGTGATGGGCTTCATCCGGGCCGACCAGTCCACCTCCTACCAGGCCATGGAGCAGCGGCTCAAGCGCTTCCTGTCCATCGTGCAGGAAGACCCGGCCGTGGAGTACGTGACGGGCTTCACGGGCGGCGGCCAGCGCAATGCGGCCAACATGTTCATGTCGCTCAAGCCGCTGGCCGAGCGCAAGGTGTCTTCCGACGAGGTGATCAACCGCCTGCGCGACAAGCTCAAGAACGAGCCCGGCGCGCGGCTGTTCATGGTCACGCAAAGCGATATCCGCATCGGCGGGCGGCAAAGCTCGGGCTCGTACGACTACACGCTGCAGGCCGACGACATCCAGGACCTGCGCACCTGGGAGCCGCGCATCCGCCAGGTGCTGTCGCAGCTGCCCCAGCTCACGGACGTGAACAGCGATGTGTCCGACTTCGGCCTGCAGACCTCGCTGGTGATCGACCGCGACGCGGCCACGCGCCTGGGGCTGACGGTGTCTCAGATCGACGGCACGCTCAACAACGCCTTCGGCCAGCGCCAGGTGGGCGTGATCTACAACCCGCTCAACCAATACCGCGTGGTGATGGAGGCCGCGCCCCGCTACCTGCAAAGCCCCGAGACGCTGCGCGGCTTCTTCTTCGTGAACAACCAGGGCGTGCAGGTGCCGCTGACCTCGTTTGCGCGCATCACCACCACCAACACGCCGCTGGCCGTGAACCATGACCGGGGCACGCCGGCCAGCACCATCAGCTTCAGCCTGGCCGAGGGCGTGGCGCTGTCGGACGCCAGCGATGCCATCCGCGCGGCCGTGGCCGAGCTGGGCGTGCCCGTGTCGGTGCGCGGCAGCTTCAGCGGCACGGCCGGGGCCTTCCAGCAGGCGCTGTCCGGGCAGCCGCTGCTGATCCTGGCGGCCATCATCACCATCTACCTGGTGCTGGGCGTGCTCTATGAAAGCCTGGTGCACCCGCTGACCATTCTGTCCACGCTGCCCTCGGCCGGCGTGGGCGCGCTGATGGCGCTGATGCTGTTCAAGACGGAGTTCTCGCTGATCGCGCTGATCGGGGTGATTTTGCTGATCGGCATCGTCAAGAAGAACGCCATCATGATGATCGACTTCGCGCTGGAGCGGCAGCGCGCCGGCCATGCCACGGCCGCCCAGGCCATCTACCGCGCCTGCGAGCTGCGGCTGCGCCCCATCCTCATGACCAGCCTGGCGGCCATCTGCGGCGCGCTGCCGCTGGCCCTGGGCCGGGGCGACGGCGCCGAGCTGCGCCAGCCGCTGGGCATTGCCATCGTGGGCGGCCTGATGCTGAGCCAACTGCTCACGCTCTACACCACGCCCGTGGTCTATGTGCTGCTGGACAGGCTGCGCCAGCGTGTCATGGGCCTGCGTGGCCGCGTGCAGGGCAAGGACCGCGGCACCCCTGTGCCCGCCGCATCACCCCAGTGAACCGAATCCGAAAGCCCAAGCTGATGCAGTTCAAGACACTTCACTCCCCGGCGATCTGGCTGGCCGCCGCGCTGCTGGCCGGTTGCTCCACGCAGAGCGCCTACCAGCGCCCCGCACTCGAGGTGCCGGCCCAGTTCAAGGAAGCCACGCCAGAGGCGGCCGAGGCCGGCATCTGGCGGCCCGCAGATCCGTCGCGCGCGCAAGTGCCCGACAACTGGTGGGAGCTGTTCGGCGACGAGCAGCTCAACCGCCTGCAGCAGCAGGCCGCCACCGGCAACCAGAGCATTGCCCAGGCCGCCGCGCGCCTGCGTGCCGCGCAGGCGGCCGTGGCCAGCAGCCAGGCCGGGCTGTTCCCCACGCTGGGCAGCACGGCCGGCGCCACGCGCTCGCGCAGCGGCGGGGCATCGGGTGCATCAGGCACGGGCGGCAACACCGGCAGTAGCGGCAGTAGCGGCAACATCTCGACCAACTACTCGCTTGGCCTGAACGCCAGCTGGGAGCTGGACCTGTGGGGCCGCGTGTCGGGCACGGTCAGCGCCAGCCAGGCCAGCGCCCAGGCCAGCAGCGACGACCTGGCCGCCGCGCGCCTTTCGGCCCAGGCATCGATCACGCAGACCTATTTCTCGCTGCGCGCGGCCGATGCCAGCGTGCGGCTGCTGCAGGAAACGCTGCAGAGCTACGAGCAAAGCCTCAAGCTCACCAACAACCGCTATCGCGCGGGCGTGGCCTCGTCGGCCGATGTGGCCCAGGCTGAGGCGCAGTACAAAAGCACCCAGGCCCAGCTCATCGAGGCGCAGACCAGCCGCGCCCAGCTGGAGCACGCCCTGGCCGCGCTGCTGGGCCTGCCGCCGGCGGCCTTCAGCCTGGAGGCCGGCGCCGAGCTGCCGCCGCCGCCCGAGGTGCCGGCCATGCTGTCGTCCCAACTGCTGGAGCAGCGCCCCGACATTGCAGCGGCCGAGCGCCGCGTGGCCGCCGCCAATGCCCAGGTGGGCGTGGCGCGCGCGGCCTTCTTCCCGGCGCTCACGCTGTCGGCCACGGCCGGCTACCGGGGTGCATCGCTGTCCAACCTGGTGAGTGCGCCCAACCTGTTCTGGTCGCTGGGCCCGTCGCTGGCGCTGGCGCTGTTCGACGGCGGCGCGCGCACGGCGGCCGTGGAATCGGCGCGTGCCTCGCTGGACCTGGCCGCCGCCACCTACCGCCAGACCGTGCTGACGGCGTTGCAGGAGGTGGAGGACAACCTGGTCACCGCATCCGCCCTGGCGCGCGAGCAGCAGGTGCAGATCGAGGCCGTGGCCGCCGCGCAGAAGGCGCTGGATGTCGTCAACAACCAGTACCGCGCGGGCACGGTGGCCTATCTGAATGTGCTCAGCGCTCAGACCACGGTGCTGTCGGCGCGGCGCAGCCTGATCGATGTGCGCAACCGGCGGCTGGCCGCCGTCAACACCTTGCTCAAGAACGTGGCCGGGCGCTGGCAGCCGCTGGGGCCGGCCTCCGTGCAGGGACCGCAGGCTGTCGCGCGCTGATGTTCAGTCCTGCAGCTCGAAGGCCTGGCGCAATGCTTCGCCGAAGGCCGCGCTGCCGCTGATCGACAGGTTCACCGTGGTGCGGCCATCCCCTGCTGCCACGGATTGCAGGCGCGCCGTGGCTGCGTCAAAGCGCCAGGCCAGCGGCTGGCCGCCGTCGTCCTGGGCCTGCAGTTCGTAGTCCCAGTCGCCACCTTCCTCGATGGGGCCGCGCCGGCCCTTGAAGCGGCGGTGCGCCCAGGCCAGCAATTGCTCCACCTCGGCCGCCAGCGCCGGCACGCGCGTGGCGGGCACGCTGGCCATGGCGTCCCAGCAGCCCGTGCCTTCGTCGTCTTCGCTGTAGTCGAAATCCAGGTAGTCGAGGGTCATGGTGGGGTCCGCCTGCGTAGTGCGTGGTGGGAAAAGGGAAAGCCCGGCATTGTGCCGCGTGCACAATCGCCCGCATCGCAGAACCGGAAAGACATTCAGATGGACACCGCACAGCAATCGATGGAGCCGCCGATGGTGAGCGCGCAGGCCCTGCGCTTCGGGCAGCCGGGCCTGCTGCTGTGGGATGGCGCCTCGCACGACTGGCCCGTGGGCCTGTGCCTGGTGCGCGGCGGCGAGGGCTGCGGCAAGACCAGCCTGCTGCAAATGCTGGCCGGCCAGTTGCCTTTGCAGGGCGGGCGCCTGGCGTATCCGCAGCAGCCGGACCCGTCGCAGCGCCCCGCGCTGTTCTGGCGCGACCCGCGCGCCGAACTGTCGAATGCCGAGCGCGCCCGGCCCGCGCAGGATTGGGTGCAGGCCCAGCGGCAGTTGTACCCGGCCTGGAGCGAGGCGGCATGGCAGGCCCATGCCGACGGCCTGGGCCTGGAGCCCCACCTGCACAAGCCCCTGCTGGCCCTGTCCACGGGCAGCCTGCGCAAGCTGTGGATGGCGGCGGGCTGGGCCAGCGGCGTGCCGCTGCTGCTGATCGACGAGCCGCTGGCCGCGCTGGACCGGGGATCGATGGACCATGTGCAGCGCACGATGGCAGGGCTCAACCGTGCTGGCCAGCAATCGGCCCCCGTGGCCGGGCATGGCCCCCGCTGCGTGATCGTCGCCCACTGGGACGAGATGCAGGGCGTGGCCTGGGACGACGTGCTGGACCTGCCCGATCAGCCGCCGCTGCGCTGACCGGAGCCGGCGTCTACATCGCCACCTACATCGCCCCCTACATCGCCTTGAACCGCTGCGCGTAGAGGCGGCTCACGGCCAGTTTTTCCGCTCGCTCGCGCAGTTGCAGCCACAGCCGGCCGGCCTCGTCGCGCTGGGCATTGGCAATGGCGGCTGCGCGCACCACGGTGCCACGGTGCACCTGCCAGAATTCCTCGGCATCCAGCCGGGGCAGCAGCTCCTTGAGCGGCGTGCGCACCAGGTACTCATGCGAGGCCGTGAGCACGCGCACGTACTTGTCGGCCGCCTCGAAGTAGACGACGTCCTGCACGGGCACCATCTGGATCTGCGTGCCCACGCCGGCCTGGATCATCTGCAGCGGCGGCTCGGTGGCGGCGGCGGGGGCCGTGGCGCCGGCCAGATGCCGCAATTGCTCCAGCGCCTGCGCCAGCGCAGCGCCGGCCGGGGCCGCCGTGCGCTGGGCCAGCAGCTCGCGCAGGCGCTGCACGCAGCGCGCCAGCCGCTCGGGCTGCACGGGCTTGAGCAGGTAGTCCACGGCCTGGGCCTCGAAGGCGTCCATGGCGTACTGGTCATAGGCGGTCACGAAGACCAGGATGGGAAACGGCTGCGCCTCGGGCCAGGCGTCGGCCAGTTCGGCAGCGGCCTCCAGGCCGCTCTGGCCCGGCATGCGGATGTCAAAGAACAGCACATCGGGCTGCAGCGCCAGCGCCTGCCGGGCGGCACTCAGGCCGTCGCCCACCATGGCGGCAATCTGCAGCTCGGGCCAGGCGCGGGCCAGGGCCTGGCGCAGGTCCTCGGCCAGCAGGGGTTCGTCTTCGGCGATCAGGGCGCGGGGGGAGGAGGTCATTTCAGTCTTCTATTTCACTTGCGCATTGCCGACAGCGTATGAAACTGGCGCGGCCCAACTCAGGGACACCGAGGAAGGGCAGCCCCGCACCGAGGGTGTCGTTCCCCTCCCGCGAAGCGAGAGAGGGCGCCGTGCACACGGGGGAAGGCGCGAAGCGACTCAGGGGGTGCATTTGAGGGTGATGCGGGCCAGCGTGCCGCCTTCGGGCAGGGCGGCCAGTTCGAAGTGCGCGGCGTCGCCATAGCGGCTGGCCAGGCGCTCGCGCAGCTGGGCCGTGCCGAAGCGGCTGCCGGGCAGGGCGGGCGCTCCGGAATCCAGGCCCATGCCGTTGTCGGCCACGGTCAACTCCAGCTGGCCACCGGCGGTGTGGCGCGCACGCACCGCGATATGCCCGCCTTCCAGCTTGGGCTCCAGTCCGTGGCGTATGCAGTTTTCCACCAGGGGCTGCAGCAGCAGCGGCGGCACGGGCACCTGGGCCAGGTCCTCGGGCAGGTCCAGCGTGTATTGCAGGCGCGGGCCCATGCGGATGGACATCAGCGCCAGGTAGTCGCGCAGGCGTGCGAACTCTTCGCCCAGCGCATGCTCGGAGTTGCGCGAGCCGCCCAGCGTGGCGCGCAGGTAGGCGATCAGATGGTCCAGCATGGCCTGGGCGCGCTGCGGGTCGCTGGCCACCAGCACGCGCAGGTTGGCCAGGGTGTTGAACAGCATGTGCGGCTCCAGCTGGGCCTGCAGCAGGGTGAGTTTGGCCTCGGCCGCCTGGCGGCGGGCCTGCTCGGCCTGCATCTGCAGGTGGCGCGAGTAGCCCAGCAGGAAGAAGGCCAGCGACATCACCGTGCTGGCGACGATGGTGACGGCCAGCGGTATCCACAGCCGGTGCATCAGGGCCGTGCTGGCATCGGGATCGGCCCACTGCCTGTAGGCCGTGCCGATCAGCGACCCGATCACGAACCCCGTCACGATGCCCGCCACCACCAGCGCGGCGCCGCGCCAGCCGCCGGGCCAGGGAATGTCCTGGCCCCGCGTCAGGCGCCAGCGGCCCAGTTCGATGGTGAGCCAGCTGGTCAGGCCGATCGACAGCGAATAGATGAGGTTCACGTCCCAGCGGCCATGGTTGCTCAGGCTGAATGCGGCGGCAATCAGGGCGCAGGCCGAGGTCGTTGCGATGCCGTGGCGCAGCAGCGTGGTCCGTTCCACGATGTGGCCCTGTGCGGCCCGCTGGGATGGGGCGTTGGATGCGAGGTCGGGCATGGAGAGCAATGGTAGTCCCATGGCGTCGTTCAGCGGGTGCGGCCCTGGCGTGACTGCAGCGTCTGCCGCTCGCGCTCCACCATGCGCCCGTGCCAGCCGTTGCCCGGCAGGGCCAGCCAGACCACGGCCCCGTGGATGGCCAGCCCCAGGCCCCAGCCCAGGGCCGGGAAGATGGCCCAGTGCCTGCCCTGGGACAGCGACAGCGCCGCCAGCCCGAGGTTGACCAGCACATAGACGCTGGCGTGGATCATCCAGCCCATCTTGGCGCCTGCGCGGCGGCGCGCCATGCGCTCCAGGGCATCGTCGTCGTGGCGGGCAGAGGGATCGAGGGGATGAAGGGGATCAAGGGGATCGAGGGTGCGCATGGGAAGTTCTCCGTCAGGGGGAAGGAAAGCGGCGTCAGGCCAGGCCCAGTTGCTGCCACAGCAGGTCGCCCAGGTAGCGGCCGGGCAGCAGGGTGAACAGGCCCGCCACGATGCAGGCGCCGATGTAGACGCTGCGCATGATCTTGCGGTGGCCGGCGATGTTGCCGTGGTACAGGTGCCAGAACGAGCGGCCCAGGCCGGCAAAGGTCAGCGGCACCAGCAGGTGGACGGGCGTGTAGCCGGCCCAGTTGGGCAGGCGGTAGTCGCGGATGAAGCAGGCGGACACCGCCGCGCAGACCATGAGCGTGACGAAGGCGTAGCCGGCCGCACGGTGCAGGCGGGGATGGACGGCGGCCCGTCGGCGCGCCAGCAGGGCGATGGCACCCGTGGCCGTGGCGGCGAGGGCGGCACTCATGTGGATGGCGATCAGCGGTGTCATTTGCATGGCGGTGTCCTGGCGTGCGGCCCGGGTTGGCGGGCCTGTATGGGACAGGACTGTCGCTGCCGGACGCGGGCCGGGCCAGCGCCATGCGACGGACGGGCGCCGGCAGGGTGCCAGATGCATCGGGGCGCCGCGAGCTGCAGGAATCTCCATGGTCGTTGGAAGATTGCGGCTATGAGGAGTGCGCACAAACTATTGCGAAGGTCCTTTGAATTCAATCACTTGGAGGATTGCTTCGATGCAACAGATTGAGAAAATTCATAGCAGCGCCCTCACGTGGTTGGTAAGCTAACGGATTCTGCAAATCATTCTCAGTATGATCCTCATGCCCTCCATCCGCCCGATTTCCCTGGCCGTTCTCTGTCTGTGCAGCCAGCAGGCCCTGATTGCCCAGACCCGGGGCGGCGAGCCCGTGCTGGAGGCCGTGACGGTGGAGGCCAGTGCCGACGCATCGGCCCAGGGCCTGTCCAAGCCCTTCGCAGGCGGCCAGGTGGCCACGGGCGCGCGCAACGGCGTGCTGGGCACGCTGGACTGGAAGAACTCCTCGTTCTCTACCACCAGCTATACGCAGCAGCTGATCGAAGACACCCAGTCCAAGAGCGTGGGCGACGTGCTGCTCAACGATCCGGGCGTGCGCCAGGCGCGCGGCTTCGGCAACTTCCAGGAGCTGTATGTGCTGCGCGGCTTCCCGGTGTACTCGGACGACATCGCCTACAACGGCCTGTACGGCCTGCTGCCGCGCCAGTACATCGCCTCGGAGTTCTTCGAGCGCGTGGAGGTGCTGCGCGGCGCCAACGCCTTCCTCAATGGCGCGGCACCGGGCGGCAGCGGCATTGGCGGCACCATCAGCCTGCTGCCCAAGCGCGCCGGCAACGATGCACTGACGCGCGTGGGCGCCGGCATCCAGACGGGCGGCCAGGCCTTTGTCTCCACCGACATCTCGCGCCGCTTCGGCCCTGACCAGAGCACCGGCATCCGCCTGAACGCCGTGCGCCGCGACGGCGGCACGGGCGTGGATGGCGAAGACCGCTCGCTCACCGCCCTGGGCGTGGGCCTGGACTGGCGCAGCCGCAACGTGCGCCTGTCGGGCGACGTGGGCTACCAGCGCAACAGCTACAACGGCGGCCGCCCCAGCGTGACGCCCGGCAACTTCATCCCGGCCGTGCCCGACAACAAGACCAACTACGGCCAGAACTGGTCGTACTCCACCGAGCGCGACCTGTTCGCCACGCTGCGTGCCGAATGGGACATCAACGACACGACCACGGCCTGGGCCGCAGGCGGCCTGCGCCGCGGCAAGGAAGACAACTCCCTGAGCGGCGTGACCGTGAGCAATGCGGCCGGCGACACCACGGGCACGCGCTTCGACAACAAGCGCAAGGACAGCGTGGGCACGGGCGAGGTCGGTATCCGCACGCGCCTGGCCACGGGCAGCGTGGGCCACGAGCTGGTGGCCACGGCCAGCACCTACTCGGCCACCGAGCGCAATGCCTGGGGCATGGGCTTTGGCGTGGTCAACAACATCTACAACCCCTGGAGCAGCGCGCGCCCGGTGATGACGCTGTTCGGCGGCAACCTGGCCGATCCCACGCGTGCGGGCGAAACCCAACTCAACAGCTTCGCCATCGGCGACACGCTGACGATGCTGGACGAGCGCCTGCGCCTGACCGTGGGCGTGCGCCGCCAGAGCATCGAGCAAAGCAGCTACGACTACAACACGGGCGCGCAGACCGACAACTACAAGAAGTCGGCCACCACGCCCATGCTGGGCCTGGTGTTCAAGACCAGCGAGAACACCTCGGTCTACGCCAACTACATCGAAGGCCTGACCAAGGGCGCCGTGGCGCCGCAGACGGCCAACGACCTGCCCGTGTCCAACGGCGGCCAGGTGTTCGCGCCCTACAAGTCGCGCCAGAAGGAAATCGGCTTCAAGTGGCAGGGCCGGCAGCTGGGCGCCACGGTGGCGCTGTACACCACGGACATGCCTTCGGCCTATGTGGCCAACCAGGTCTTCGGCCAGTACGGCAAGCAGCGCAACAGCGGCCTGGAGGCCACGGTCTTCGGCGAACCCGTCAAGGGCCTGCGCGTGCTGGGCGGCGTGACCTTCAGCGAGGCCAAGATCCGCGAGGCCGCCGATGCCACCACCATCGGCAACTACGCCATCGGCGTGCCCAAGCGCCTGCTCAACCTGGGCGTGGACTGGGATGTGCCCGGCGTCTCGGGCCTGGCCCTCAATGCGCGCGTGATGCACACCTCCAGCCAGTACGCCAACGGCGCCAACACGCTGAAAGTGGCCTCCTGGACGCGCACCGACATCGGCGCGCGTTATCTCATGGACATCGGCAACAACCGCCTGCTGACCCTGCGCGCGCGCATCGACAACCTGTTCGACAAGGGCTACTGGTCGTCCGTGGGCGGCTACCCGGGCGCCAACTACCTGGTGCAGTCCATGCCGCGCACCTTCTCGCTGAGCGCATCGGTGGATTTCTGAGCCGGAGCGATCTGAAGCATGCGCGCGTTGTGGACGGTGGTGCACCGCTGGATAGGCCTGGTGCTGGCCGGTTTCCTCACCATGGCCGGCCTCACGGGGGCCGTGCTGTCCTGGGACCATGAAATCGACGAATGGCTCAACGCCGACATGCTGGAGACCCCGGCACGCGGCCCGCTGAAGACCCCGCTGGAGCTGGCCGCCGTCGTGGAGGCCAGCGAGCCGCGCGCCGAGATCAGCTACATGACCCTGGGCCTGGTCGAGGGCGAAGCCGCCATGTTCATGGTGCGCCCCCGGCCCGACCCGGCCACGGGCCAGGCGCCTGCGCTGGGATATGACACGGTCTTCGTCGATCCTGTCAGCGGCCACATCACCGGCCAGCGCAACGGGCGCAGCTTCGCACTCAGCCAGCGCAACCTCATGCCCTGGCTGCGCCACCTGCACGAAAGCCTGCTGGCCCCGCGCTTTTGGGGCACGGACCGCTGGGGCTACTGGTTCATGGGCAGCCTGGCCCTGCTGTGGGTGGCCGACAGCTTTGTCGCGCTGCTGCTGACCTTTCCCGTCAAGCTCAGGAAAAGCGCCCCGCGCCTGACGGCGGCCGTGGGATCGTGGTGGCGCCGCTGGCTGCCCTCATGGCGCGTGCGCTGGGGCGGCGGCGCCTACAAGCTCAACTTCGACCTGCACCGTGCGGGCGGCCTGTGGGTCTGGGCCGTCATCGTCATCGTGGCCTTCACCTCGTTCTCGCTGAACCTGTACCGCGAAGTCTTCTACCCGGTGATGAGCACCGTCTCCACCACCACGCCCGGCCCCTACGAAACCCTCAAGCCCGCGCCCCAGGGCACGCTCCTCGTGCCCAAGGTCTCGTTCGCCCAGGCCATCGCCATCGCCCAGAGTGAGGCCAAGCGCCTGGGCTTCGCCCAGCCCGCAGGCGGCATCTGGTGGGGTGGCGACTTCCCGTTCTACAACATCTCCTTCTTCGACCCGCACGACGAAACCGGCGCCATGGGCATGGGCCTGTCCAACATCTACGTCAGCTCGGACAACGGCGAAGTCCTGGGCACCTACCGCCCCTGGCACGGCACCGCAGCCGACGTCTTCGTCCAGCTGCAGCTGCCCCTGCACAGCGGCCGCATCCTCGGCACCCCCGGCCGCGTGCTCATGTCCTTCGTCGGCGTGCTCGTCGCCGTCCTGTCGATCACCGGCGTCATCATCTGGTGGCGCAAGCGAAGGGCCAGGAAGATGACCCCCTGAGCGGCTGCGCCGCTTCCCCCTTCTCGCTTCGCGGAGGGGGACGCAGCCCTCACTGCGGGGCGGCCCTTGCTCGGCTGCCCGCGCTTGAGCCCTGCGAGTTTGAACGGCTGTCGGTAGTGCACGGCTCCATTGATAGCCAAATCAGAAAACTATCCGCCTAAACAGCAAAGCCACCGAAAACGGTGGCTTCAATGAGGGCTTGCTGCAGAAATAGGGCGCAGCCTTCAAATCTGGCGCGGCCCGACACCAGAGACGCCGAGCAAGAGCCGCCTCGCGGCGAGGGCGTCGTCCCCCTCCCCCGCGAAGCGGGTAGAGAGGGGGAAGCGGCGTCAGCCGCTCAGGGGGAGCTTCAGTCCTTCTTCAAGCACTCGCTCATGAACGCCTTGCGCTCATCACCCTTCTTGCCCGTGGCGTCCACGTTGCAGGTCTTCATGCGTTCCTGCTGGCGCTTCTTGCCGTCGGACAGGCAGGACTTCATGAACTCCTTGCGTTCATCGCCTTTCTTGCCGGTGGCTTCGGTGTTGCAGGTGCCCATCAGCTTTTGCTGGGCCGTGGGAGCCTTGTCCCCTGCGGCCATGCCCATGCTGCAGGCCAGGGAGACAACTGCCAGAACAACGATTTTTTTCATGATGGAATGGTTTTGAAGGCGCGCTGAAGTCCAGCGCACCCACATTGCAGCACAGTGCCGGGCGCGCAGCAACGTTGCGGGCCCGGCGTTGTAAAAGTTTGCGATTGCCGCTGACAGGCGGGCAGGTGGACACCGGCAGGCCTCGGCCAGCGCAGATAATGGCGCACTTTTGCATTGCGACAGGACGCTTGCCGTGGACATTCTTTTGCTGGTCAAGGCCGCCATCATGGGCATCGTGGAGGGACTGACGGAGTTCCTTCCCATCTCTTCCACCGGGCACCTCATCCTTGCAGGCTCGCTGCTGGGCTTCGACGATGCCAAGGCCAAGGTCTTCGACATCGCCATCCAGACCGGCGCCATCTTCGCCGTGGTGCTGGTGTACTGGCAAAAGATCCGCTCCACCGTGGTCGACCTGCCCACCAGCCGCCAGGCGCAAAGGCTCACGCTGAACGTCATCATCGGCTTTCTGCCGGCCGTGGTGCTGGCGCTGATCTTCGGCAAGTTCATCAAGGCGCACCTGTTCACGCCCACCGTGGTGGCCACCACCTTCATCCTGGGCGGCTTCGTCATCCTGTGGGCCGAGCGCCGGCCCGCCTCGGCCACGCGCGTGCAGACCGTGGACGAGATGACGCCGCTCGATGCCCTCAAGGTCGGCCTGGTGCAGTGCCTGGCCATGATTCCCGGCACCAGCCGCAGCGGTGCCACCATCATCGGCGGCATGCTCATGGGCCTGTCGCGCAAGGCGGCCACCGACTTTTCGTTCTTCCTGGCCATTCCCACGCTGATCGGCGCCGGCGTCTACAGCCTCTACAAGGAGCGCGCCCTGCTGTCGGCGGCCGACATCCCCATGTTCGCCGTGGGCCTGGTGTTTTCCTTCATCAGCGCCTGGCTGTGCGTGCGCTGGCTGCTGCGCTACATCTCCACCAACAGCTTCGTGCCGTTTGCCTGGTACCGCATCGCCTTCGGCATCATCGTGCTGGTGACGGCCTTCACGGGCCTGGTCAACTGGAGCGGCGGCTGAGCACGGCCGTGCCATCGATGGGGACAAGCCACCTTCGGGTGGCTTTTTTTTCGGCTTGGGCCTCGGGGCTCACTCGCATGACGGGCGCGTGGTTGCCCCGTGAAAACCCCTGTACTTCTGAAAATGAGGATGTTCTATGGTTATAAAAAATATGTTTTTTTTATAACTTTTTCTGAAGGTTGCCATGGCCATCGAACAAGGGCAGTTGATGTGGCGTCCCAGCCCGCAGCAGGTCGCGCAAAGCGGCCTGGCGCGCTACATGGACTGGCTGGCTGAGGCAAGGGATATGCGCTTCGATGGCTACCAGGCGCTGTGGCAGTGGTCGGTCACGGATCTTGATGGCTTCTGGCGCTCGATCTGGGACTTCTTCCAGGTCATGGCCGACGGTGACCCGGCGCGCGTGCTCGGTGAGCGGGGCATGCCGGGCGCGCAGTGGTTTCCCGACACGCACCTGAACTATGCCGAGCATGTGTTCCGGCGCGCCAGCTACGAGCACCCGGCCATCATCGCGCGCTGCGAAGGCGCCGAGCCGGTGGAGCTGTCATGGCGGCAGCTGGAGCGTGACGTGGCGGCGCTCGCGGCCCGGATGCGCGAGCTCGGCCTGGGCCGCGGCGATCGCGTCGTGGCCTACCTGCCCAATGTGCCCCAGGCGGTCGTGGCCTTCCTGGCCTGTGCCAGCATAGGCGCCATCTGGTCCAGCTGCGCGCCCGAGATGGGCGTTTCCGTGGTGCTGGACCGCTTCCAGCAGATCGGTCCCAAGCTGATTTTCGCTACCGATAGCTATGTCTACGGGGGACGGTGTTTCGATCGGCGCGCCGTACTCGGCGAGGTGCTGCGGGGATTGCCCGAGATAGGCCATGTGATCCACGTGCCCGGCCCCCTGTTCAGGCCCGGGGACCCCGCATGCGAGCTGCCCTGGCGCAATGTCCTGGCCTGGGCCGACGCGCTGGCCCGGCCCGCAGAGCCGGTCTTCGAGCGCTTGCCGTTCTCGCACCCGCTGTGGGTGGTCTATTCCTCGGGCACCACGGGACTGCCCAAGGCCATGGTGCACAGCCATGGCGGCATCGTGCTCACCCACCTCAAGACCCATGGGCTGCAGCACGACGTGCGGCCCGGCGACCGCTTCATGTTCCTGGGCAGCACGGGCTGGATCGTCTGGAATCTCATGGTGGGCAGCCTGCTGGCTGGCGCCACCGTGGTGCTGTCCGATGGCAACCCGACCTCGCCCGACGATGGCGCATTGTGGGACTTCATCGATCGCCAGCAGGTCACGCTGTTCGGTTGCGGCGCGGCCTTTCTGGCCAAGACCATGAAGGATGGCGTGGTGCCCGCCCGGGGCCGCCGTTTCGAGAAACTGCGCGCCATCAATTCCACGGGGTCGGCGCTGCCGCTGGAGGCCTACGGCTGGGTCTACGAGAACGTCAAGCGCGATCTGTGGCTGGCCTCGGTCAGCGGTGGAACGGATATCGCCTCGGGCTTCGTGGCCTGCGCGCCCCTGCTGCCCGTGCGTGCGGGCGAGATCCAGTGCCGTGAGCTGGGTGTCGCCGCGCACGCCTTTGACGAGCAAGGGCGCAGCGTGACTGGCGAGGTGGGCGAACTGGTGATCACCGAACCCATGCCTTCCATGCCCTTGTATTTCTGGAACGACGCCGATGGCCTGCGCTACCGTGAAAGCTACTTCGACGTCTTTCCCGGCTACTGGCGCCATGGCGACTGGATCTCGTTCAGCGAGCATGGGTCGGCCGTGATCTACGGCCGCTCGGACACCACGATCAACCGTTTCGGCATCCGCATGGGAACGGCCGAGATCTACCGTGTCGTCGAGGAAGTTGACGAGGTCTTGGACAGCCTCGTCGTGGACCTGGAGTTCCTGGGGCGCCCCTCTTTCATGCCCTTGTTCGTGGTGCTGGCCCCGGGCCTGGTGCTGACGGATGCGCTGGTGGCCCGGATCAAGGATGCCATCAGGACCCAGGCCTCTGCGCGCCACATGCCCGATGCGGTCATCCAGGTCGCCGAGATTCCGCGCACTCTCACGGGCAAGAAGATGGAATTGCCCGTGCGCAAGCTGCTGCTGGGCGCCGAGGCCGCCAAGGTGGCCAGCCCCGACGCCATGGCCAATCCGCGCAGCATCGATTTCTTCGTGCAATACCGGGCACGGGTCCCGCTGGCCTGAGGTCCGGCGACCCTGGCCGATTTCATCCATGACGCAGGAGGCAAACCCATGGCCGTCTCTATCGAAACGTCCGCCAGGCCCCATTCGATGCGCCTGGCCCCACCTTTGACCGAGCCACCCCATCGCCCATGAAGTCAGCACTCCAGCAGAATTTTCTGATGCAGCAGTTGGGCCACTGCACGCGCCTGGCCCATGCCACCGTAAGGCCTCACTACGCGAAGCACATGCTGGCGCTGGATCTCAAGCCGTCGGAGTTTGCCGTGCTGTCGCTGATCTCGGCCAATCCCGGGGCGTCCCAGCGCCAGATCGCCGAGACCGTGATGATTTCCCAGCCCAATATGGCGGCGCTGATGGAAAGACTGCAGGTGCGCGGCTTGCTCAGGCGCGAGGCCGATCCTGCGGACAGGCGCCTGTCGCTGCTGTATCTGACGGCCGAGGGCGAACGCCTGCACGAGGAGGCGGCGGCGCAGGTGGAAATTCTGGAGCAAGAGGCCAGCCGCATGCTGAGCGCTGAGGACAAGCAGCAGCTGCTGCGCCTGCTTCACAAGATGATCGATTGCGCCGGGTAGCCGGCCCGCCATCGCCAAGACCCTCGCCCGCTGCCGTGAACGCCGATGGGCCTGATCCCTGAGGAAGGCGCCAAGGGGTTCAAGCACCACCGCATGGTCCAGGGTTTCCATCCGGATCTCGGACCGAGCCGGACGGCGCTCAGGTTTGCATGTTCAGCAGCGAGGCCTCGATGGCGGCGGCCGTGGCGTGGGGCCGCTCCATGGGGAACAGGTGGCTGCCATCCAGCATCATCACGCGCCCGCGCGTGATGCGGCGCGTCAGGTCCATGCCCACCTGGCGCATCTCCACGGAGGCACGCCCGCCGATGAAGGCCGCCGGGCAGCGCAGCGGATGGTGGTGCAGCAGCGAGGCCAGGTTGTGCGGCAAGGTGTTGTAGATGGCGGTCTCCACCTCGCGCGTGAAGTGCAGCGTGCGCCGGCCGTCCAGGTCGGTCAGGCCGCCCTGCACATAGTCCTGGAGCACCTGCGGGTGCCATTGCGCAAACACCTTCTTGGCGCGGAAGTAGGCCAGCGCCTCCTCGTCGCTGTCCCAGGCATTGCGGCGGCGGGCGCTGATCTTGCCCGGCGAGACCGAGCCCACCAGCTGCGTGCGCTTGGCCACGCCCACGGCGTTGGCGCGCCAGCCGCTGAGCAGGGGCGAGTCGATCAGCAGCACGCCGCGCGCCAGTTCGGGGTAGCGCGCAGCCGTCATCACGCTCAGGAAACCGCCCAGCGAATGCCCGACCAGAAAGACCGGGCCGCCCACGCGCTCGACCTCGGCGCGCGTGAACTCGGCCAGTTGCTCGACCAGGTGCGGCCAGTTGTTGGTGACGGGAAAGCGCGGGTCATGGCCGAAGCGCTCCACGCCCTGCGCCGCGATGCCGCGCTCGGCCAGCAGCGAGAACAGCAGCCGGTATGTGGGCAGCGCAAAGCTGTTGGCATGCGAGAAGACCACGGGCAGCGGTGCCGATTCCGTGCCCGCGTCGCTGTCGGCCCGCAGCGCGGGCCGGGCCGCGTTCACGGCTGGGGCTCCTGGCCGGTTCGGTCCGGAGCATCCGGCATGCCTTGCTGGTGGCCGGAGGGTTGCCCGGCGTCCGGCCGCATGGGCGATGCCGGGCCCGGCTGCAGGGGCGTCATGGGCGAGGTGGCCAGCCCGTCGGCCGTGGAGGTGCCCAGGCCCGCGCCCGTGCCGCTGTGATAGGGCTGGCGCAGCGCCGCAGGCGGCAGGCGGCCCATGCTGCGCGCCGACGAGCGCAGGGCCCCTGCCGGCGCGTTGACCTTGGTCAGCGGCTGGGCCTGGCGGCTGTGCACGCGGATGGGCACCTCTGAGGCGCCGCCATCCCAGGCCGGGTCCTCGATGCTGTCGAAGACATGGCGCAGGCGCTCGCCCCAGCTGTCGTGCAGCATGCGGAAATACGGATTGCTCTCGTCGATGCTGACGATCTTGTCGGAGGCGAAGCGGTCCTTCTCGTACACGATCAGGTCCAGCGGCAGGCCCACCGAAAGGTTGGACTTGAGCGTGCTGTCCATGGACACCAGGGCGCACTTGGCAGCCTCGTCCAGCGGCGTGCGCGGCGTGATCACGCGGTCCAGCACGGGCTTGCCGTACTTGGACTCGCCGATCTGGAAGTAGGGCGTCTCGCTCGTGGCCTCGATGAAGTTGCCTGCCGAGTAGACCTGGAACAGCCGCATGGTCTCGCCCTGGATCTGGCCGCCCAGCACCAGCGAGATATTGAAGTCCACGCCTGAGCGCGACAGCGCCACGCCGTCGCGCTCGTACACATGGCGCACGGCCGCGCCCAGCACGCGGGCCGCGTCGAACATGCTGCGCACGTTCCAGATGGTCAGCATGTCGCCCGTGGCCTCGTCGCGCAGCTGCTGGCTCTCCAGCAGCTCGCGCACCGATTGGGTGATGGACAGGTTGCCGGCCGACAGCAGCACCATGAAGCGGTCGCCGGGGTTCTCGTAGACCATGAGCTTGCGGAAAGAGCTGATCTGGTCCAGGCCGGCATTGGTGCGCGAGTCGGCCAGGAAAACCAGGCCGGCGTTGAGCTTGATGGCAACGCAATAAGTCATGGGAACATCCGAAACTGCGGGATCGACAAGTTTAGTGGGAGGCGATTGACCGCGTTCAGGCGGCGATCTTCTTGAGCTGGTAAAGGGCTTCCAGCGCCTCGCGCGGGCTCAGTGCGTCGGGATTGATGGCGGCCAGCGCCTGGGCCAGCGGGTCGTGGCGGCTTTCGGGCTCGGGCATGTCGGGCGCATCGAACAGGTCCACCTGCAGGCGGCCCTCGTCGGCATGGGCCTCCAGTGCCTCCAGCGCATGGCGCGCGTGGTGCAGCACGCCGGCCGGCATGCCCGCCAGCTTGGCCACCTGGATACCGTAGCTGCGGCTGGCCGGGCCGGGCTGGATCTCGTGCAGGAAGACGATGTCCTGGCCGGACTCCGCCGCGCTCACATGCATGTTCACGGCTGCGCGTGCCTTGGCCGGCAGCTCGGTCAGCTCGAAGTAGTGCGTGGCAAACAGCGTGAAGGCGCGCGTCCTGTCGTGCAGCTGGGTGGCGATGCCGCTGGCCAGCGCCAGGCCGTCGAAGGTGCTGGTGCCCCGGCCGATCTCGTCCATCAGCACCAGGCTGTGGGGCGTGGCCGAATGCAGGATCTGCGCGGCCTCGGTCATCTCCATCATGAAGGTGGACTGGGCATTGGCCAGGTCGTCGGCCGCGCCGATGCGCGTGTGGATGGCATCGATGGGCCCCAGCCGGCAGCTGGACGCCGGCACATGCGAGCCCATGCTGGCCAGCAGCACGATCAGCGCCACTTGGCGCATATAGGTCGACTTGCCGCCCATGTTGGGGCCGGTGATGATCTGCATGCGCGTGTTGGCGTTCATGCGCGTGTGGTTGGCGATGAAGCTGCCGCTGGAGGTCTCGGCCATGCGCGCTTCCACCACCGGGTGGCGGCCGGCCTCGATCTCGATGCAGGGATGGTTCACGAACTCGGGCGCGCACCAGTTCAGCGTCAGCGAGCGCTCGGCCAGCGTGCACAGCACGTCGATGGCGGCAATGGCGCCGGCCACGCGCGTGAGCGCCGGCACATGGGGCTGCAGCTGGTCCAGCAGCTGCTCGTAGAGGAATTTCTCGCGCTGCAGCGCCCGCTCCTGCGCCGACAGGGCCTTGTCCTCGAAGGCCTTGAGCTCGGGCGTGATGTAGCGCTCGGCGTTCTTCAGCGTCTGGCGGCGGCGGTAGCGCTCGGGCACCGCGTCCTTGTAGCTGTTGGTGATCTCTATATAGAAGCCGTGCACCTTGTTGAACTGCACGCGCAGGTTGGGAATGCCGGTCAGCAGCTTTTCCTTGGCCTCCAGCTCCAGCAGGAAGTCGTCGCAGTTGTTCTGGATGGCGCGCAGCTCGTCCAGCTCGGCGTCGTAGCCCGTGGCAAACACGCCGCCGTCGCGCACCAGGGCGGCCGGCTCTTCCATGATGGCGCGCACCAGCAGCTCGGCGCAGCCTTCGGGTGGCTGCAGGTCGGCAAACAGCTGGGTCAGGTGGGCCGAGGGTGTCTGCCCGGCCTGGGCCAGCACGGCCGCCTTGTGCAGCGTGCGGCCCAGTCCCACCAGCTCGCGCGGGCGCACCTGGCGCAGCGCGGTGCGCGCGGTGATGCGCTCCACATCGCTCACGCCCTTGAGCTGCTCGCGCAACTGCTGCCAGGGCGCGGCCATGCCGCCTGCGCTGGCGCCCTGCAGCGCCCGCGTGGCCTCCAGCCGCGCCATGGCCTGCGTGCGGTCGCGGCGCGGCTCCAGCAGCCAGGCCTTGAGCAGGCGGCTGCCCATGCCCGTCATGCAGGTGTCCAGCAGGGAGAACAATGTGGGCGAATCCTCGCCGCGCAGCGTCTTGACCAGCTCCAGGTTGCGGCGCGTGGCCAGCGGCAGCGCAATCAGCTCATCGTCGCGCTGCACCTGCAGAGCGTGGATGTGCGACAGGCTGCGGCCCTGCGTGTGCTCGGCATACGACAGCAGCGCGGCGCTGGCGCCATGGGCCAGCGACAGGTCCTCGGCCTCCCAGGCCTTGAGGCTGGCGGCGCCCAGCAGCTCCAGCAGCTTGCGCTCGCCCAGGCCGCCGTCGAACTGCCAGTCGGGCCGCGGCGATAGCGGGCAGGCGATGGAGCCGCCATGGCGCAGCGCGAACAGGCTCTGCTCGAAACGCTCGGTCACGCCCGCGCTGTAGATCAGCTCGCTGGGCGCAATGCGTGAAATCCAGGCGCCCAGCTCGTCGTGGGAGCATTCGGCCAGATGAATGCGCCCCTGCGTCACCGCCATCCAGGCCAGGCCGCAGCGCTGGCGCCCGGCCGTGTGCAGGGACAGCAAGATCGCCTCGCTCTTGTCCGACAGCAGCTCACTGTCGGTCAGCGTCCCCGGCGTCACCACGCGCACCACCTTGCGCTCCACCGGGCCCTTGGCGGCGCCCACCTCGCCCACCTGCTCGCAGATCGCCACCGACTCGCCCAGCTTGATCAGCCGGCCCAGGTAGTTCTCCAGCGCATGGAAGGGCACGCCCGCCATCGGAATCGGCTGCCCCGCCGTCTGCCCGCGCGTGGTCAGCGTAATGTCCAGCAGCCGCGCCACCTTCTCCGCATCCCCGAAGAACAGCTCGTAGAAATCCCCCATGCGGTAGAAAACCAGCGTGTCGGGGTAGTTGATCTTGATGCCCAGGTACTGCTGCATCATGGGCGTGTGCGCCGACAGATCAGGGGCCGGAGAGGGCTGTGTGCTTTGCGAGAGGTCGCTCATTGGCTTGGGAATCAACAGGTTGCGGCGGCGCGAAGGCGCCGGGCAAGGCCTGCCTGGATGGCGCGGGGCCGCAGGAAGGCGCAAATGTTCTTGTGTCGTGCTGCCCGCCTTGGGCCGTATCCATCGTGTGGGGCGTGGTGGCGGGCAAAGGTCACATTATTGACTACCCGAGGTTGGACGCCGCGCCAAGGGGGCGTAGATCGCGGCACACAAATGCGCTGCGCTCAATCCAAGGGATCATTTCCGCCGTACGTCGTCACAGGGCTCCTTCTGGCAACTGCCTGGCTCCTTGGTACAAGGCGTGCTGCGCATCCGCCAGGGTGATCACTTCATCACCGGTGAGATAGCTCATCAGAACACTGTTGAGTTTCGCGATGCGTGCGCCATAGCAGCGAATCAGCGAGGCGATCTGAATCTGCTCCGGTTCCGTGATCTGATCTCCCAGCGCTGTCACGGCGTGGGCTGCTGCCTCGATGTCGAACGAGCAACGAATGAGCAACTCACTGGCCCGGTGGCCGCTTCCAAGCAACGGCGATGCCGCTGTGACTGGTGATGCTGTATCTGCCTGGCTGCCGAATGTATTGATACCGTTGCCAGCCTCCTTGGCTGCAGCAAAGCTGGCCAGGAAGCGCAGGTCGTCCAAGGAGTTGGGAAGCTCGTTGTAGGCCCCGAACAGCCGGTCTGCAAATTCAAAGGCGTGTTCCAGCAGTCCATGAACAAAGGCTGCTTCACCTGCTGCACTGAGCCGGTTCTGTCGGAATGTGTCGCGAGCGAACTCCAGTTCCGAGCTGATGAGGGCAAGCAGTGAAAGCAGATCCACCCTCACCGGCTCATTTGGACTGGTTGCCGGGCAGCAACCGGGATCAGGAAGCTGGTTGAGCGCTGCAAATGCCCGGCTGAGGTGCGGGCAGGAGTAGCGCTCCTGTGCTCCGTCGTACAGGATGCTTTTCACCGTGTACTTGAGCACTCCTGCTGCGAACAGGACTGCTTGGTGGGCATCGGCGATGCATTGGGCGTGGCGCTGGGGCTCAGGGCGCGCGTGATTTTTCATCGTGGCGCTGAATGTGTGGCCGCACTCGATTCAGCGCCGCTCGGCGGCGGTGTCGGGTTGACCCAGCACGACGCGGCCGTCGTGCTGGGCGCCGTCCCATGCGCGTTCCAGCTCTTCGGTCATCCCCAAGGGAATGCGTTTGGAGTACATCAGGGGCTCGACCGTGGCCGAGCGGTGGCGGGTGTGGTGCGCTGGGGTGGTCATGTAGTATCTGGAGATAGGTTGTTACAAGACGCGGTGGATTTTGCCCAATTTTTTGGGAAAGTCAACAGATTTACCAAAAAAATGGATGAATTTTCCCAAAGGTTGCGTGAGGAGCGCAAACGGCTTGGCCTAAGCCAAGAGGCGTTTGCATCCCTGGGCGGGGTGTCCAAGAACACTCAATCGAACTACGAGACGGGGGCAAATCTGCCTGATGTTGGCTACCTCAACACCATTCGCGGGTTCGGGGTGGACTCCGGCTATGTGCTCACGGGCATACGTACTTTTGACCCCAGCGCGATAGAGCATGCACAGCCCGCTGCCACGCTTGCGGCCCGCCTGGTGCAAGAGCGCAAGCGGCTGGAGCTGACCGTGGGCCAACTGGCCGCCAAGTCGGGAGTGGATCGCCTGGCCCTGCTGAAATTTGAAGAAGGCGAGTTCGCGCCCGATGCCAAGGCACTGCAGCAGCTGCATGCCGTAGGCGTGGATGTTGGCTATGTGCTGCTGTCGCTGCGCGCAGGCGCGGCGGGCGGCGATGTTGGCGTGGCCGGCGCAGTCAGTGCTGACATTGAGGTGCTGATGCAACATTACGGCAAGGCCACCGCAGAAGGCCAAGCTGCCATAAGAACGGTAGCCTCACTGGCAGCACAGGCAGCTCGCGTGTAAGGGACGAACTCAAGCAGTGCGCCCTGGTGGATGACTCCGCCACGCGATCAAATGATCGCTCGGAGGTAAAGAACGGCCCATCATGGCTAAGAACAAGGAGGAGATCGCAGATGTTTAAGCACCAAGTCCGTTCCCTGGGGGTGGGAGTTCAAGTATGAGCAGCTTCCCTGTTCTGAGCGACCATGACTACTTGAATTTTGTAGGTGCCATACGCCATCGTGGAGCCAACGAGTCCACACATGTTGCCGAGGTGCGTTATCCGGTGCAGCGTGCAGGAGTGACCAGTGTGGTCAAGCTCATGCGACCCGACGGTATCGGTTTGTGCAATGAAGCGATTGCTTGGCTTTTTCTACGAGCGATTGGCTTGCCAGTGCCTCAGCATGCTGGAATTCTGATCATGACAGAGAAAAAGGCAAAAGCTGTCTTAGGGCGAAGTGCTGTACCGACTGAGTTGGTGTCAGGCGGCTATGTTCTGGCTTGGGCATCGCAGCAGCTTGCGTTTTCCAGTATTCGTGCGCTCTTTTCGGGATGTGAAGGTGATGCGAAGTGGCTGGACGTGTTGCGGACAGATACTGGCGCCGCAATCGCTGCGTTCGATGAGCTATTTCACAATATTGATCGTAATCTGGGTAATGTGCTTTTCCATGGAAAAGGAAGTTGCATTCCAATTGATCATGAGCAGATTTTTGCAGTTCAAAATTGGATCGCAGGAGAAATCCAACAATTGGCTGGAAACGGGGATTCGCTTCGCGCACTAAATAGGGCGCATACGGGGAAGAAATTGTCTACCTCCGATTGGACACGCGTAAGAGATACTATGGTTGCTTGCTCGCAGCATCATAAGGGGGCGCTGGACGTATGCCGCGTTCAAGTTTTGGAGCTATTGACTACCTTGTTTAAAGGAGCTGGGTCAATTTACGCAAATAGGATTCTGTCATTTGTTGATTTGCGTTGTCAAGATAATTGGATGCAGCAGCGAGTTGGAGCTTTGACATGATTAACCTCAGAGCATTGGCAGAGTCCGTGAGCAGTGAGGCTCCAAATTTTGAAGGTAAATGGCATACCATTGATTTTCAGCCTGAGCTGGATGTGCCTCAAACCTTTGTTATTGGAGTTGCACTGTCTGAAAAGGGTCGACTGGTTGATTTCAGAGTTGCTGAAGATGCTTCACGATTAAAGTGCTTTTACGGTAAGCGATTTAGTAATGAGACTTGGGGTTGGTTGCGCAATGAATTATTGGCGGATTTGAAAGCTAATAAAGGCAATGGCATCGCGAAGTATGAGAGTCCAAGTCCGCAGATAAGCTTTGGCATTGGTCACTATGCAAGCGGAACTGACAGGTTGTCGGTGTTGGCACGTACATTTCAGCGCGTGGTTACGGTTATTCCAAATGAGGTAAAGCCAAGAGTCTACGGAATGGCTCAACAGGACTTGAGAAGTCAGATGGCGGGCTTACTAAAGCAGCGGCTAGGTACGCAGTTTGAGGTGATACATCAAGATGAGGATTGCTATCGTGTGGTAGATGGCTCTACGGTACACACATTTGATGTTAACTATGACAATCTCAAGGTCGCTAGCAGCGTTGTATCTGCCAGTTATGTGAATTTGGCTACGGCTCAATTGAATTTGAGCTCGAGCATGAGCGATTTGCTTATGTTTAACAAGCTCCGGCCAAGAGAGCAATTAGGCCTTGCAATACTTGTTCCTTCCAAAAATACGCTGCCTAGTGCCAGTGTCTATGCTTGGGAAAAATGGTGGGAAAATATGTCTTATAAGCTCAAGGAGTCAGAGCTTATGTTATTGGCTGAAGCAGATCAGCCGGAAATTTTGGCGGAAATTATGCAAGATTGGTACGTGAGTGACATTTGCTAAGAGTGGCTAACACCACCGATCCACGAAGCGTGCACAGATGATCGCCGCTGCCAGTTTCAGCAGCGCTTCGTGGATATCCAGTCGTCTTTCAAAGCAGATTCGCAGCTTGCCAAAGCCTGCAAACCATCCATGGGGTCCGCTCCACCACCCAGCGATGCTTACCCAGTCGCTCGCTACTCTCAACGCCTCGCCTGGCAATGCGGCTGGCGATGCCCCGTTGTCTCAAGTGCGCACGGCAACGCTTGTAGTCATAGTCCTTGTCGGCGTGCAACTTCGATGGTCTTTTGCGGGGGCGCCCTCCCAAGCCTGCAATCGCAGAAATCGCGTCCACGCACCTCTCGAACATCTTGGAGACGTGCCGGTTCGCACCGCTGATCAAGATCACCAGCGGGATGCCTCTGGCATTTACATCGATGTGCCGCTTTGAGCCGAGCTTGCCTCTGTCCGTGGGGTTTGGGCCCGTTTCCTGATCCCCCGGGGGCTTGGCACCGAGGAGCCATCAATGCTGGCTCGGCTCCAATCGATCTGGTCATGTTCACGCAAGCGAGTCAGCATTGCCTGGTGCAACTGCTCCCAGACACCAGCGGCATTCCAGTCGCGCAGGCGCCGCCAGCAAGTTATGCCGCTGCGGTACCCAAGGGATTGGGGAAGGTCTTCCCATGGAATGCTTGTTTGCAGCACGAACAGGATGCCGTTGATGGCGGCTTCATCGCTGGCTGCGAGCTTGCGCGCACCGCCTTTGGTAGAAGGCACGAAGGCTGGGATCAGGGGTCGTAGCTGTCGCCACAGCTCTTTGCTTACGGGTCGTCGTGCCATGAGGACAGCGAGCATAACTACTCTGCGAGGGCCTGTGACGAAGTGGTGTTAGCCACTCTTGCGAGATATCGCTCATTGGCCTGGAAATCAACGGGTTGCACAGCTGCACGAAGGCGCTAGGCAAGACTTGCCTGGACGGCACGGAGCAACCACGAAAGCACAGGCGCGCGCGGCCACGCTCCTACCCCGGTCCCGCCACCACCCACTCCTGCGGAAACTCCATCCCATCATCCTTGGCAATCTTCCTGAGGATATGCAGGCAGGCGCTTTGCAGGTCCTGCACCACGGCCTGCCGGGCGGCGGGGCCGTCCCTTTGCTCCAGCGCATGGATCAGCCGGATGTGCGGATGTTCGGCCGCGCGGGCGTAGGTGCCCCGGTACAGGTAGCGCACGGAGGGGCCGCACTTGAGCCACAGCAGGCCGATGAGGCTGGCCAGCACGGGCTGCTGCGCGGCTTCGATGATGGAGAAGTGGAAGCGCTCGTTGGCGATCAGCGTGGCGTCGTCGTCCACGGCAATGGATTTTTCCAGGTCCTGGTGCAGCCGGGTGAGGGTGTCGATGAAGTCCTGGCCCGGATGGCGGCTGGCGGCGGCTGCGGCGGCGCGGCCTTCCAGTTCGATGCGCAGGGCGATGATTTCCACGTACTGCTCAACGCTGAGCACGGGCACGGTGGCCACGCCGCGGTCGTCCAGGTCCAGGGCGCCTTCGGAGGCCAGGCGCTGTATGGCATCACGCACGGGCGTGGGGCTGATGCCGAACTCTTCGGCCAGGCTGCGGTAGACGAGGCGCTGCGCGGGTTGCAGCTGGCCTCTCACGATGGCGTCGCGGATCTGCAGATAGGTTTTTTCGGCAAGGGTCTGATTGGTTCGGATCTGTGAAAAAACGCTGGACATCGGGCCTCCGCAACTGCTTGGGCGCAATGGTACCTCCCGGGGGATGGTGGGATGGCCGTCACATCCGAGCGTGACTGGTCCACGGGCTAACCCCATGTTTGGTGTTTGATGCATCAAGTACCATGCATCAAAACCCAGGGAGGACACATGCCCGTATCACCATCGAACCGCCGCCAATGGCTTGCCATGGGCACGGCCCTTATCAGCCTTTCTTGCGCGGCGTCCGCTGCATCCACCACCTATCCATCCAAGCCGCTGCGAATTCTGGTGCCCTATGCCGCAGGCGGGGCCTCGGACAACATCGCGCGCCAGATTGCGGCGGCCATCACGGGGCAGACCGGACAGGCCGTGGTGGTGGACAACCGCCCTGGCGGCTCGGGCGTGATCGCCGTGCAGGCCCTGCAGGCCGCACCCGCCGACGGCCATACCTTTGCGGTCTTCGATCCCTCGGTGGCGTCGATGAACCCGTTCCTCTTCAAGAAGCTGGCCTATGACCCGGAGCGTGCGCTGGCGCCGGTATCGGTGCTGGCGCGCAATCCGATCGCGTTGGTGGCCTTGCCTTCGTTTCCCGCAGGCAGTGTCCGGGAGCTGGTGGCCCATGCCAGGTCGCATGGCGACCTGAGCTATGCCTCCACCGGCAATGGCAACGGCACCAACCTCGCCATGGAGATGTTCCTGGCCGGCAGCGCCATCCAGATGGTGCACGTGCCCTACAAGGGCAGTGCCCCGGCCATGCAGGCCCTGTTGGCGGGGCAGGTGCCGGTCTTCATGTCCGACCTGCCCACCGTCGTGCCCTATGCCCGGTCGGGCAAGGTCCGGGTCATCGCCGTCACGGGAGACCGGCGCTCGCCGCATCTGCCCGATGTGCCGACCTTTGCGGAGGCGGGCGCGCGCGGCGTGGAGATCGCCAACCATTTCAGCGCCTTCGTCGCTGGCGGCACGCCGCCCGCTGTGGTGGAGCAGCTCAACGCCGTGCTGCACAAGGCCCTGGCTGATCCCCGGTTGCAGAAGAATTTCTCGGAAATGGCGCTGGAGGTTTCGCCGTCCACCCCGCAGCAATTGCAGGCCATGGTCAGGGACGACTCCGAGAAATACGGTGCCGTGATCAGGCGCCTGAACCTGAGCATCGATTGATGGAGTGAGGCGCACATGACATACACGCTGCAAAAAACAGAACCCTCGCTCCGGGCACTGGCCGACGGCCTGGAGTTTCCCGAAGGCCCGGTGGCCCTGCCCGATGGATCGGTCGTGCTGGTGGAGATCGCCAATGGCTGGCTGACCCGGGTGACGGCCGATGGCACAAGGCGGCAGCTCGTCCACCTGGGCGCAGGCCCGAACGGTGCCGCCATAGGCCCCGGCGGCAAGCTGTTCATCTGCAACAACGGTGGCTTCCAGTGGCACCGCAGTGCGGAGCATGGACTGCGGCCCATAGGCCAGGCCAACGACTATTCAGGCGGGCGCATAGAGGCCGTGGACCTCGCCTCGGGCCAGGTCGAATGCCTGTACACGCAAAGCGGCAGCGGACCATTGAAGGGGCCCAACGACCTGGTCTTCGACCGGCATGGCGGGTTCTGGTTCACCGACCACGGCAAGGTGCGCCCGCGCGAGGTGGACCGGGGCGGCGTCTGCTACGCGCTGGCCGATGGCAGCGCCATCCGCGAGGCCGTCTTCCCGCTGTGGTCGCCCAACGGAATCGGTCTTTCTCCCGATGAGAAGACGCTCTATGTGGCGGAGACCTTCACGGGGCGGCTGTGGGCCTTCGACATCGGCGAGCTCGGGCACATCCTGGCCCGGCCCTGGCCCGATTCGCCCAATGGCGGACGGCTGGTCTGCCGCCTGCCGGGCATGCAGAACATCGACTCCCTGGCCGTGGATGCCGAAGGGAACATCTGCCTTGCCACGCTGGGCGAGGGCGGCATCACCGTGGTCTCGCCAGCCGGGCAGGTGCTGCACCGGGTCGAGTTGCCCGACCCCATGACCACCAACATCTGCTTTGGTGGCAAGGACCTGAAGACGGCTTTTGTCACCCTGTCTTCCACGGGGCGGCTGGTGGCGCTGGACTGGCCGTGTCCTGGATTGCCTTTGAATTTCCTGAATAGATAAGTTCCCCCTGGCTTCCCTTTCCGTATCGCTGGCGATTGTCATGGCGAGGGAGCCGCTACGCCTTTTTTTGTTGAACGGAAACCGCAACCCATGTCGAAACCCCTGAGCAACCCTGGATTGAACAAGCAGGACACCGTAGGCCACCTGGTGGCCCGGGTCCTGAAGCGGCACGGCATCACGCAGTTCTTCGGGCAGAGCCTGCCCAGCATGTTCGTGCTGGCCGCCGAGGAATTGGGCCTGCGCCAGATCGCCTACCGCACCGAGAACGCGGGCGGCTACATGGCCGATGCCCATGCCCGCATGAGCGGCAGGCCGGCCGTGATCACCGCGCAGAACGGGCCGGCCGCAGCGTTGCTGGTGGCGCCGCTGGCCGAGGCGCTGAAGGTCTCCATCCCCATCATCGCGCTCGTGCAGGACGTGGCGCGCGACCAGACCGACAGGAACGCCTTCCAGGATCTGGACCACATGGGCCTGTTCAAGCCCGTGACCAAGTGGGTGCGGCGCGTGGACCAGGCATCGCGCGTGGAGGACTATGTGGAGCAGGCCATCATCGCCGCCTGCAGCGGCCGGCCTGGCCCCGTGGCGCTGATGCTGCCGGCCGACCTGCTCACCGAGCCTGCCCAGCCGTCCGGCGTGCCCCGGCCCGCTGCACTGGCCCGCTTTCCGCTGGACCGCGCCGTGCCCGAACGGCAATTGCTGGAACAGGCAGTAGGCGCGCTGCTCCAGGCCCGTGCGCCGGTCATCGTTGCCGGTGGCGGCGTGCACATCTCGGGTGCCAGCGAGGCACTGAGCGCCTTTGCCGATGCGCTGAGCCTGCCCGTGGCCACCACCAACATGGGCAAGGGTGCCGTGGCCGAGACGCATGAGCTGTCGCTGGGCGTGGTCGCCAACTGCCTGGGCCCCAACGGCTCGGGCCGCTACCTGAAGGATTTCGTGGCCGGGGCCGACGTGGTGTTCCTGATCGGCAACCGCACCAACCAGAACGGCACGGACAGCTGGACGCTGTACCCGCGCGATGCGCAATTCATCCACCTCGATATCGACGGCCAGGAGATAGGGCGCAACTACGACGCCATGCGCCTGGTGGGCGATGCACGGCTGGCGCTGCAGGCCATGCTGGACATCGCCGGGCCGCTGGATCTGTCGGCCCGTACCGGCCAGCGCGCTGCCTTGGCCGCATGCATTGCCGAGGGCAGGGAAAGGCACCGGCAGGAATCAGCCGAAGTGCGCCTGTCCAACGCCGCACCCATCCGGCCCGAACGCATCATGCATGAGCTCGACGCCCTGCTGACCGCCGAGGACACCGTGGTGGCCGATGCCAGCTACTCCACGCTGTGGGTCACCAACTACCTGACCGCGCGCCGGGCCGGCCAGCGCTTCCTCACGCCGCGCGGCCTGGCGGGCCTGGGCTGGGGCATGCCCATGGCCATGGGCGCGCGCCTGGCGCAGGACGGCGGCCAGGTGTTCTGCCTGGTGGGCGACGGCGGCTTCGGCCATGTGTGGTCGGAGATGGAGACCTGCAGGCGCATGGGCATCAAGGTCATCACCGTCCTCATCAACAACGGCATCCTGGGCTACCAGAAGCATGCCGAGCACGTGAAGTTCGGCGAGCACACCTCGGCCGTGAACTTCAGCGGCGTGGACCACGCGGCCATCGCACGGGCCTGCGGCATCCACGGCGTGCGCGTGGAATCGGCCGATGCCATCGCCCCCGCGCTGCGCGCCGCCATGGCCGCCGAAGAGGCCACGCTGATCGAGGTCATGTGCACCGAAGACGCCTTTCCCCCCATCACCTTCTACACGCCGGAGAGCCACTGATGAGCGCGCCTGAGAACTTCCCCATCCGCACGGCCCTGGTGACCGGCGCCGCACGCGGCATTGGCCTGGCCACCGCCATCGAACTGCTGCGCGACGGCCGCCGCGTGGTGCTGGCTGACCTGGCCGCGCCCGACCTGGATCTGGTTCCGCAGGAACTGCGTGCCCGGGCCAGCGCCGTGGTGCTCGATGTCTGCGACGAGGCAGCCCGCCAGCGCGTGGTCGCGGACATGGTGCAGCGCCACGGCGGCGTGGACATCCTGGTCAACAACGCCGGCATCAGCCTCAAGAACGCCAGCGGCCAGTCCAACGGCATCCTCGAAGTGGGGCTGGGCGAGGTGCAGCAGATCCTGGACGTCAACCTGCTGTCCATGCTGCGCCTGTGCCAGCTGGCGCTGCCGGGCATGAAGCAGCGGGGCTGGGGGCGCATCGTCAACGTGTCCTCGCTGGCCGGGCGCGGCAAGTCCATCGTGGCCGGCCCCGCCTACATGCTGAGCAAGTCCGCCGTGCTGGGCCTGAGCCGCTCCATCGCCTCGGAGATGGGCCAGTACGGCATCACCACCAACTGCGTGGCGCCGGGCCGCATCCTGACGCCGATGGCGCAGCAGGCCGGCGACGAGGTCAACCGCCGCTATGCCGAGCAGATCCCCGTGCGGCGCCTGGGCGAGGCGGCCGAGGTCGGTGCCGCCATCCGCTACCTGTGCAGCGAGTCCGCAGGCTTCACCAATGGCGCCGTGATCGACGTCAACGGCGGCTTCTTCATGAATTGAAGATGGACGGCACCCCCTGAGCGGCTGCGCCGCTTCCCCCTCTTGCTTCGCAGGGGCGGCACCCTCGGTACGGGGCGGCCCTTCCTCGGTGCCCCCACTTCCAGGGCGTGCCTGTTTCCCGGTCAGTGGGTAGTGCGCAGCACCGTGAAAGCACGACTTCCAAAGACGACAGAACCCAAGATCGCAACGAGAGACAACCATGCATGCATATCCATCACCCGCATCTCGCAGATGCCTGCTTTCGGCCTTCTGCGCGGCAGCGCTGGCGGCCGCAGCCGGCGCCCCGGCGCTGGCCCAGGGCACGGACGCGTTTCCCGAGCGGGAACTGACCCTGATCATCAACTACGGCGCAGGCGGCAATACCGACGTGGCCTCGCGCGCCATCGGCAATGCCATGGAGGGCCTGCTCAAGAAGCCCGTGGTGCCCAACAACCGCGCGGGGGCGCAGGGCACGCTGGGCGTCTCGTCGCTGGCCCGGCAAAAGCCCGACGGCTATACGCTGGGCGTGGTGACGTTTTCGACCATCGCCATCACGCCCCACCTCATGAAGGTGGACTACAAGGTCGATGACTTCGACTTCATCGCAGGCGTGGCCCGCTACCGCTATGGCGTGGCCGTGCGCGCAGACTCGCCCTACAAGACCATGGCCGACCTGGTGGCCGCGTCCCGCCAGGGCAAGGGCATCTTCTTCGGCGCGCCGTCCGCGCCCAACAACCTGGCCATGTACGAGCTGGGGCGCAAGACGGGCGGCAGGTTCGAGGAGATCAACTACAAGTCCGGCGCCGAGACCGTGGCCGGCCTGATCGGCGGTCAGGTGGACGTCATCGTGCAGAACCCTTCGGACATCGTCCAGCACGTCAAGGCCGGAAAAATGCGCCTGCTGGCCAGCGCCAGCCCCATGCGCTGGAAGGAGTTGCCCGAGGTGCCCACGCTCAGGGAGCAGGGCTACGACGTGGAGATCGACTCCTGGATCGGCCTGGCCTACCCCAAGGGCGTACCCCCGGCCCTGCGCGACAGGCTGGAGCGCGTCGCCATGGCAGCTGCCGAGGGCCCCCAGGTGGCGCGCATCTTCGAGTCAGCCGGCGTGGACCCGGCGCCGCTCACTGGCGCCGAATACCGCAGAAAGCTGGTCCAGGGCCATGAGTCCATGGGCGCGGCCATCAAGGCGGCGAATCTGCCGCGCATGAACTGAGGGCGGTCCGGCTGCCTGCCAGCCTTGATGCACGGGTACTGCTGCAGCATGTGCCGAAAGATCATGAAGGGCCGCTCGTCGGCTGGGGAGGACCCGTGCCCGTGCCAGTGCCCGCGCCCGCGTGCGCTTTGCTAGATGCTGCCCTGGTCGACCCGCCGCGACAGCGCCTCGGCGCTCTCCCTGCGTTCGCTGTACCGGTCTACCAGGTAGCCGGTGCAGTCGCGCGTCAGCAGGGTGAACTTGACCAGTTCCTCCATCACGTCCACCACGCGCTCGTAGTAGGGCGAGGGCTTCATGCGGCCTGCGTCGTCGAACTCCTGGTAGGCCTTGGCCACCGACGACTGGTTGGGGATGGTGAGCATGCGCATCCAGCGGCCCAGCACGCGCATCTGGTTGACGGCGTTGAAGGATTGCGAGCCGCCCGAGACCTGCATCACGGCCAGGGTCTTGCCCTGGGTGGGACGCACGGCGCCGAAGGACAGGGGAATCCAGTCGATCTGGGCCTTGAGGATGCTGGTCATGGCGCCGTGGCGTTCAGGCGAGGTCCACACCATGCCTTCGGCCCAGCGGGCCAGCCCGTGCAGTTCGCGGACCTTGGGGTCGCTGTCGGGCGCCGCATCGGGAAGGGGCAGGCCGTGCGGATCGAAGATGCGGGGTTCGGCGCCCATGTGGCGCAGCAGCCGGGCAGCTTCTTCGGTGAGCAGGCGGCTGTAGGAGCGCTCGCGCACCGAGCCATACAGCAGCAGGATGCGGGGCGCGTGCGTGGCCCGTGCCTGCGGCAGCAGCCGCTGCAGGCTGGGGGCGTCAAACGATTGCGGGTCCAGGTTCGGCAGCTCAGTGATTGGCAACACGTTGTCCTTTCGCGTCGATGACGGCCTGGCCGTCTTCCTTGGAGAAAGCCCCTTGCTGTGCGCCAGGCAGGATGTCCAGCACGGTCTCGGACGGACGGCACAGGCGCGTGCCCAGCGGCGTCACCACGATGGGGCGGTTGATGAGGATGGGGTGCTGGAGCATGAAGTCGATCAGCTGGGCATCGGTCCATGACGGCTCGCCCAGGCCCAGTTCGTCGAAGGGCGTGCCCTTTTGCCGCAGGACATCGCGCACGGGCAGGGCCAGGGCTACAAGCAACTGCTGCAGCGTGGCGCGGTCGGGCGGTGTCTTCAGGTACTCGATGACGGTGGGCTCTTCGCCGCTGTTGCGGATCAGGGCCAGCACGTTGCGGGACGTGCCGCAGGCCGGGTTGTGATAGATGGTGATGGTGCTCATGGCGGTCTCCGTAACCGTGTGGGTGTCAGGCGGCGGCGCCGCAGGCGGGCGCATCGGCCACAGCGCAGGGGGCGCCCTGGCAGCAGTTTTCGGTGAGATAGGCGAGCAGGTCGTTCATGGCGGCAAAGGCCGCCCGGTACAGCACATTGCGGCCCTGGCGCTCCTGGCTCACCAGTTGCGCATGGGACAGCTCCTTCAGATGAAACGACAGCGCATTGGGCGCGATGCACAGCTGCTCGGCCAGCGCGCTGGGCGTCAGGCCCTCGGGGCCGGCAACGACCAGTGCGCGGAACACGCGCAGCCGCGCTTCATGCGCGAGGGCGGAAAGGGAGCGGATGGCTTGGGTTTCCTGCATATGTCAATGATACAAGAAATGTTGAAATATTGAATTGATTGAGCGCATTCCCGCCGGCCCTGCGCCGAAGGGCGCGCAGGGCATCTCAGCGCGGCGCCAGGAACAGCTCCATGCGCTGCAGCTCCTCATCCAGCGCACTGCGAAAGGTGGCATCGCCGGGCGCCGCGCCGGCCACATAGCCGAATGACGGCTCCAGCCGGCCGTCGCGCGCCTGCAGGTTGGCCCAGCCGATTACATGGCCCTGCCAGAGCATGGGCAGGGCGTAGTAGCCGAGCTGGCGCCGGGCCGGTGGCGTATAGGCCTCGAACTTGTAGGTCCAGCCCCAGAGCAGCGTGAAGCGGCGCCGGTCCCAGACCACGGGATCGAAGGGCGCGAGCAGGCGCAGCCGCTCGTCGAAGGCATGGCGGCGCGAGCGTGGGTTCTCGTCGGCGGGCCAGTACCAGGTGGTTCCGTCTATGCGGCAACTGGCCAGCTGCTCGCGCGCCAGCTGCAGCGCTGCCTGGGTCTGTTGCGCCAGATGGGGGGCGCCGTAGCCCAGCAGGCGCACCAGGTAGGTCAGGCTGGGGGCCGGCAGCGGTGCGTACTTGCGCACCACCAGGTCGATCAGCGCGGCGGCGCGCCGGGCGCTGGCGGCGGGGCTGTCGTCGGCCGGCGGGTGGGCGATGGCCTCGTAGACGCGCGTGCCGCTGTCGCGGCGCTTGACGCGCAGCAGGCCGCGGTAGTGCATGCCGTCGAGCAACTGCGTGCTGGCGCTGCCCGAGCCGCCCCAGTAGTTCTTCACGCTTCCGTGCGAGAAATGCTGCTCCACCTCGCGCGGATGCGCGGCGCCGCGCTCGCGCACAAACGCCAGCACCTCGGCGGCCTTGCGCTGCGTCTCGGCATCCCAGGCCTTGCGGGCCTGGCGCGGGTGCATCAGCGCCAGGTGCTCACTGGGCAGAAAGCCGTAGTTGACCAGGCAGTCCTCGTCGATCGGCAGGCGCGCGTAGCGGCGTTCCAGGTCGCCGGCGCGGTAGTCCTTGACGCGGTGGCGCAGCGTCAGGTCCTGCGCCCGGGCCGGCGCGCGGATCGGGTCTGCCTGCACAAAACCCAGGCGCTGTATGGCCGCAGGCAGGGTGGTCGGCGTGAACAGGGTACGCGCCACGGCATGGCGGCGCAGGTCGTCAAGGCTCGGTTCGGTGGGCATGGCTTGATTGGAGCACGGCAGGGCCGCCGGGCGGGCCGGTCTCCGTGCCCCGCCGTACTTCCTGATCCTGCCGTGCCGCTCAGGCCTTCCTGGCGCGCCTGCGCCGCCACAGCGCGCGCAGCACCCAGCCCAGCGGCAGCAGCACCAGCACCAGCCAGGGCAGCACGGCCGCCACGAAGGTGATCAGGGCTGCCATGCTCTCGCCCAGCACATGGCCGGCATCGCGCAGCGCGCGGCCTATGGGGCTGTAGCTGGTGCCGCCCTGCACCAGGGCGCGGGTGGGCGTGAACTGGATCTGTATGTGCTGCTTGCTGGTCTGCTGCTCCAGCACCTTGCGCTGGGCGGTCATGGCGTCCAGCTCGGCCTGCGTGTCCGACAGCGTGCGCTGTATCTCCAGCAGGTCGGACATGGTGCGCTTGGTCGTGGTGTCGCGCAGCATCAGGCGCAGGCTGTCGCGGAACTCGGTGCGGTTCCTGATGCGCGCCTCCACGTCGATCACCTCGGCCGTCTTGTCCTCGCTGATGGTGTTCTGCGACACGATGGTGGCCACGCCGGCCAGCGTGCCCAGCAGCCGCTGCACATCGGCCGGCGCCACGCGCATCTCCAGCATGGCGTTGCCGGGCTGCTGGGGCGTCTCGCGCAGAAGGGATGCCGACAGCAGCTCGCAGCGCAGCGTGGCACACAGGTCGCGCACCTGGCCCCAGGCATCGGCCAGCTGCGCCTGCGGCACTTCCACGTTCAGCTCCTGGCGCACGGCCAGGAAGCGCTGGGCCATCTCGTCCTGCGCCGATGTCTCTGGTGCGGCTGCTGCCGCATCCTCGGCCTGCACGGTGGCGGCACGGCCTTGCTTCATGCCGGCGCCGCCCGCCATGGGCGCGGGGGCGGGCGCAGATTCCAGGGCTGCCGTGTCATGCCGCTGGTTGCAGCCCGCAAGGGCCAGCGTGGCAGCCAGTGCCAGCACGGCCGGCAAGGCCATGCGGGAGGGCAGAGTGGAAGGCCGGGGATGCGTCATGAATTTCCTCTTGAAAACAGGCAAGAACAGGCCGCTGTCAGGACTCAAAGCTCAAGGCTCAGGGCTTGCCGCCGGGGCCGAACATGGAGTCCACCTCGGACTGCAGCTCGAAGATGTCGGACACGGTGTAGAGCCAGTCGCCCTTTTGCAGATGGCCGGGGTCCGGCGGCGTCTCCACGCAGGCCTTGACCAGGGTGAACTGGCCGGCCGGGTCGGGCAGGAACTTCAGGCCCGATATGGAAAACCGCGCCACCCGTCCCACGCCATCGTTGTAGCGCCGGCCCCGGGCGCGCACGTCGGCCAGCTCCGCCATCTGCGGCACGTGGTCGAACACCGCGTCGTAGAACTCGACGATGGGGCTCTGGTTGGTCCGGGCGCAGCCGTGCACGTACAGGGCGTGGAAGCGCCCGTCCAGCTCCATGGCCACCACGTCGGCCGCGCGGTAGAAGGTCAGGCTGTCGGGCAGGCCCGGCGAGCGTTTGGGCGGCGCGGGCGGCGTGTCCAGGAAGTCCTGGCGAATCTGCGCCGACTTGCGAAAGAAATCATCGCTGAGCGCCACCTCGGCATTGAGCACATCGATGGCCGTGCGCGCAGCCGCGTTCAGGCCCGCGTCGGCCAGGCCGTTCCTGTGCAGCACGATCGCCAGGGCCAGCGCCGTCTTGTGCCGGTACAGCGCCGTTGCCTTGGCGTCACCGGCCTGCAGCACGCAGCTCCAGCGCCGCAGCAGGGGCGGCAGCGCATGGCCGCCGTAGTTGGCCGCAATAGCGGCATCGTGCCGGCCCAGCGCAAACGTGCGTGCCATCACGCGCGCCACGTCTTCCTCCAGGGTCTGCACAAGAGTGTCGGCGGCCAGCTTGGACAGCGCCTGGGTATGGGTCATGGCCATGGCGTCACTGGCTCCAGTTCGATGGCAGGTTCCTGAAATCCGGCCGGCGGTGGCCGCCGGTGCTGCGTTGTTCGTTGCGGTGCTCGATGCAGTGTTCGATGCAGTGTTCGATGCTCAGGTCATGGGCTTGCATGGGTCTGTCGCAGGCGCCGTCGCGCCGGGGCCGTTGGAACGCCGGCCAGTGTGCCCCAAGCCGGGCCGCAGGCGGGGCGTGGGCGCCATCGGGTCTGTATCGATCCGCTACTGGCGCGGGCTGCCGCCCTGACGTCTTGCCGTCACATGAACCGGCAAGACTCGTCATTTCTTTTTCATGCGGTTCATGTCAAAAGGGGGCGCCGCCAGCCCCGGGGAGATGCAAGATGTTCTGGGACAAGAAGCTCAGGCGCTGGGCCGAGGCTGTGCGCGCGCGGGCCGATCTGCCGGCGCGGCTGGTGCTGTGGAATGGCGAGCAGTTCGACTTCGGCCGCTTCGAGCAGCCGCGCGTCACGCTCACCGTGCGCAGCGCCTCGGCCCTGCCGCTGCTGCTGGACCCCAGCCTGGACCACCTGGGCCAGGCCTATGTGAAGGGCCAGATCGATATCGACGGCCGCTTGCCCGACATCATCGACTTCGGCTATGCGCTGGCGCGCCGCATGTCCAAGACCCAGGGCGCGGGCAAGGGTCCGGGGCGGCTGGCGCTTGCGGCGCGCGCGGCCAGGCGCTTTCGGCACAGCCGCAGCACGGACCGCGAATCCATCCAGTACCACTACGACGTGTCCGATGACTTCTACCGCCTCTGGCTGGACGAGGGCATGGTCTATTCCTGCGCCTACTTCGAGAACGGCGACGAGGACCTGGCCACCGCCCAGCGCAAGAAGCTGGACCACATCCTCACCAAGATCCGCCTGCAGCCCGGCCAGCGCCTGCTGGACATAGGCTGCGGCTGGGGCGCCCTGGTGCTGCGCGCGGCCCAGCACTTTGGCGCGCACTGCGTGGGCGTGACGCTGTCGCGCAACCAGTTCGAAGCGGCCACCGAGCGCGTGCGCGCCGCAGGCCTGGCCGACCGCATCGAGATCCGCCTTCAGGACTACCGCGACGTGCAGGGGCGCTTTGACCGCATCACCAGCGTCGGCATGTTCGAGCATGTGGGCCGCCGCAACCTGCCCATGTACTTTGCGCACATGCGCGAGCTGCTGGTCGATGACGGCCTGGCGCTGAACCACGGCATCACCTCCACCGATGCCGACGTGGGCGCCACGGCCCTGGGCGGTGGCGCGTTCATCGACCGCTATGTGTTTCCTGATGGCGAGCTGCCGCACCTGAGCCTGGCGCTGGAGGCCATGCAGCGTGGGGGGCTGGAGGTGCTGGATGTGGAGGGGTTGCGGCGTCATTACGTGCGCACGTTGCAGTTGTGGCTGGAGCGGTTTGAGGCTTGTGTGCCGGAGATTCGGGCGTTGGTGGAGGAGGAGAGGTTTCGGATTTGGAGGGTGTATCTGGCGGGGTGTGCTTATGCGTTTGAGCATGACGATGTGTCTATTTTTCAGGTTGTTTGTCGGAGGGCGGGGCAGGGGGCTGCTTCGTTGCCTTGGTCTAGGCGGTATATGTACGAGCGGACCTTGTCGTGAGGCTTGTCTTGTTCGTCTGGCGTGACGCGGGTTTGGCTTTTTTACCCTGCCGGGTGGTGTTTTTTCGAGGCCGGGTCTCGGCCCGGCGGCCGACCTACTTTCCTTTGTTTCGCCAAAGGAAAGTAGGCAAAGCAAAGGCGACCCGAATGCCCGCGACCCCTTCGCTGCGCTGCGGGGCAACCTGCGTCGGGCCGCCTGCGGGGTTCGCCGTGAAACTCACTTCGCGCTGCGCGCTCCGTTCAGACAATCACGGCGAGTCAGATGACGAAGCAGTCCTGTCCTGCGGCAGGACTGCAACC